>Ga0209208_10000233_pt1 | contig 66524 bp, 40 predicted proteins | sample S1TSphfallax_3_FD_187694 | JGI IMG/M metagenome (GOLD analysis project Ga0209208, IMG submission 187694) | Host-associated microbial communities from peat moss isolated from Minnesota, USA - S1T2_Fd - Sphagnum fallax MG (SPAdes) (version 2) | ecosystem: Host-associated > Plants > Peat moss >... | reverse complement strand
CTAAAAGTTCCTCCCTCCCTTGAGAGAAATCAAACTCCTTTCCTCTTTTTGATATTCTATCTCCTTCATAGTGACGTAAAAAATGTATTAGAAGGTATGAAAGTTGCTAAAATACAACATAGCACATCATTGTTCCACTCTAAGAAAAGACATAGCACCTCTTGTCTAGGAACTTGCAAGGTGCATCTCCTTGTTTTCTTTGGGGCCATTGATAGTTTTTGTTGTCTCACTTTGATATGAGTCCATTTGTTACTATGCCTTCTTTTACTCATGTGTTGGCCTATGGTCGGAAATGCGCTAGCCCTTTGCATTTGGAAAATGTTTCATCTACATCCACTTTATGTTTATATATTTTATTCTTTAAAGGATGCCATCATTTTCTGACTTTTCCTACATCCATGTTGTACCCATGTCTGTTCAAGGAAAGGATACCTAACAATTACTAATTCAAACTAATTTTCAATGTGTTAGGACAACTCATTATTCAACGTGTCTATTGGGTCTAATACCAATTATGACGCACTCCCAACTCCTTATAAGATTCAAAGGTGAGTCCAAGTCCAAGACATCGGAAGGGGGAGGAGTCGGGGCGCGCTCCTTAGCTCACAACACTTTGAGAGGTAGAGGGGCGTGTTGGAGCTTCGGGATGGGACTAAGAAGAGTTGACAAGCTTCACTCACTCACACGGGCCTGCACACAACCCACACAAGGTGGTTAGTGCATAGTTGGAGCACCTCTGGTGCTAGGATGAGCCACGGGCAACACGGACACACAAGACTCACCATGGCCGGGACTTGGGGGATGACGCACTCCCAAGTCCCGAGGTGAACCCACTTGAGGGTTCAACTATGTGTAGTTGCGGAAAGTTGGGACTTGGAAGGTGCTCCCGACTTCCAGCATTAGAGAGGGGTAGAGGGGCGTGCTAGAAGTCCCGAGATTAGACTAGGAAGAGGGACTAGATTATCAAGCTTGAATCTGCATCCAGAACCAACCACAAAAGGGTTAGTTCACATTTGGGAACACCCTTGGGTGATGGGACAAGCCACAGGCACTTTGACACACAAGACTCACCACGGCCCGGACTCAGGGGAAGCCACCACCTTCCCCCATATAGTATTCTCTGCCACGCTCCGCGGGGGCTACATCCAAATGGCTCTTTTTCTTGGGACTCCCAAGTTGGAGTCCCGAAATTGTCCCGATTAGAGTCCCAGGACTTTGAGTGCTCATAACTCCCGACTGCAAAGTTTGATCGCGACGAGGTCTAAACCAAAGTTGTAGCCCTTGTTGAGATCTTTCCAACGCCATGTTACACTCTCAATTCGGAGGTTGGGAAGAGGTCGATTCCTGACTTTTAGTGGTCGGGAGTCAAACTGCCAATTTGACTCCCGGCCCTTCTTTTGCCCATAACTTGGGTTACAGATGTCCAAATGGCCAATGCGAGGCCATTTTCGATATCTACGTTTCAAGAACTTTCCAATGACACCAAGAACACCCCAATGCGAGGTGTTTTGGGCCTTGCTGTCGAACTCTAAACATTCAGGAGTCCCGGAGGACTCCAAGTCCCAACTTTGGGAGTGTTGGGCTTCACCCCCACACTTGGCCAAAGTGGGGTTGCGACAGGGGAACCTACCACCTTCCCCCTTATAGTATACTTTGCACCTCTTCACGGGGCCTACATCCAAATGACTTTTCTCTCCTGGGACTCCTGAGACTCGGGAGTCCCGAAATCGCGCCAACTAGGACTCCCGCAACTTTGGAGTCCTGTAACTTTGCAAGCAGACCTCGGATTGAGGTGCGGTCTAAAGCAAAGTTGTAGCTCTCATCGAGAGCTTTCCAACGGTATGTCGCACGTTGTCTAAAACTAAGTAAATTGGGTCGATTCTTGACTTTTTCTGGTCGGGAGTCAAACTGGTAGTTTGACTCCCGACCCTTCTTTTGGCCATAACTTATGTTTCAGATGTCGAAATGAGCAATGTGAGCCCTTTTAGACATCTAAGTTCCAAGAGCTTTCCAATGAAATAAAGAACGCCACAGGCCATTGAGTTTTGACCCCTAAGATTACTCTTTGAAATTTTGGGAGTCCACCAAGATTCAATCTCCCAAAGTGGGAGTTGCCTTGGGAGTGTGAAGGTTCACTCCTTCACACTTTCTTACACTCCCGGGAGTATGTGATGTGACTATCGGGCTTCCTCTTGGCCTACACCCTTGCAACCCCTTGGCCTTGGTCGCGAGCCCAAAACTAGGGTTGCGACAAATTAAGTAAAAGTTATTGATAGTTTGATAATGTCCTTATTTACAACATAATTTATCGTGTTACAATTTTGACAATTCAATGTTATTTTGTTGCCATTCAATTACATGACAAACGTTTGGTAACAAATGTTTTAGATAATAAAGACAAAATTCCAAAAACAATCCAACTACGCATCCATTTAACTCATTAAGATAACAAATGTGAACAATCATGGTTTGTCAAATTACACTGTTAAAATGATCAAGTGTTATTAACTACTGACCTAAAAAATGTTTTTTGATAATGTGTAATGAATTTATCAATGATGTTATCTCGTGAGTGTGAGCACGTGAGCATGATAGAATTTTAAAAATATATTTTGATGACATGGACAATTTTTAAAATATTCCTCACCATGTAAGATAAAATCTTAAATGACATGGTTTAATATTTTGCCACATGGACATGGATGAAATCAAAATGGATGAAAAGAATGGACAAAATTCATCATAAAAAAACCTTGCTCAACAAAACTTTCCAAATGAACGCATTTTTGGTAAACAATTATCCTTAAAACCATGGCTTATTCATTTTCTAAAGTTTATTGAATAATATACTAGTGTTTGTTAATGGGTTGGATGTCATGTATAAAACTATATTTGGAAAGGACATTCAAAACATTCAAGTAATATTTTGTCACTAAATTACAAAACATGCATATTTTCATTCTTTAGCAAGGCACAAGTGGCATGATACATGACAAAGATAGACATGATCTTGCTTTGGTAGAAAAATAATACAATCAATAATATTTGGGGTAATGTGCAAACACAAAAACCAATGTCTAGTGTGCAATCCGGATCCATTTAAAGAAATGAAAACAATTCTAAATTCATTTCTTGTGTTTCAAAAAATGCTAACAATTCTTGCACTTCATACAAGTATTTCATATCTATTAACTACCTCCAAATTTATTCTGTAAAAATCCATTTTTCGCATATTGTACAATTTGACAACACTCTAATTATTCTAGAAATGTCACCCTAACACAACTTGTTAGGTGTTGCACTTCAATCCAACTCCATGTCAGGAAATGAATGAAAGGTTTTGTTTGGCCATAATACATCAAATTTTGTAAGATGAAATAAAGATGTTTGTAATGCACCCACTTCCCCCGACCACCTAATGAACTTGCCATCATTTGTATGAACTCAACACAAGTGTAATTAGGGAAATTTCCAATCATCACCTCATATTGCTTTGTGTTAGGAGGTGGATCAAAGCTAATGATGTAAATTTGTCCATACCTCGGTGGAGGAATTTCAGTAGGTGGCAAAACAACAACCTCCAAAGTTTGTCTAACCTCCCACCTATTTGTCTGTTGAGTTAAAAGCTTGAGCATTGTTGCTCATTAAAAAGGCTTATTATTGCGAGTTTTTGGCCAAGCTTCAAGATTTGTAGGTCAGTTACAAGATGTTATACTTTCATTTGCAAAAAGGGTGCAAGGAACACATTTGCAAGCTTCACATAAAACAAATTATGCCTCCTCCAAAGCTATCACCTCAAATTGAATCAAGTTAGTCCCTACTTGCACTAGCCACGTTGATGGGACAAGTGGCCCATCAACACAATACTTCCTTCCAATTCCTCCAACAGAACGAGTCAAATCATTTGCACAAACCAAAACTTGTGACGGATTGGTGCTAACCCATTCAAATTAGACCACAAACCATCGTAGCATGGATAAGGTATGCCATAAACTATTTTTCTAACAATGATTATGGCGTTGCAATGTTTCATTGAATCGCTTTAAATTGTAAAGCAAAGAGTATTTGATGATGGTGGGCACCTCTCAATTCTTTACACACCATCCCCACACACACATTCTTAAACCTTTAATCTTTAAAAAGTCAAAATAAATGTCCCATCCCTAACAATCCCACTAGACTCACTAGCATCAACATTTGAATTAGCAAAGCCTCTTGACATTGCGTTAACTCTCAGTTAGAGACATTTGCATGATCATACCTGTGTGAATCGCCTTTTGACCTTGGGGCTATGTTAACCCTTTGTTATGTGGATCCAAAAACTTCTTGACCCTCCAAATGAGGTATCCTAGTAGTGAAGGACCCCCTAGTGTAATTAGTGATAACAATGGCCATGTGCGATGGGTCACCAAATCGGTTTGCTCACTGCAATCTCAATTCATCCCTACCAAGACCCTCTCCACATCTTCCACCATTCAAGTATACCATGTAAGATTCACTTTGTCTAGATGACCTAACATAATCATCAGAAGTTGCAATGAAAATGCATCCAACACTTTTCTTAAACTAATGCAGCCAAATACTACGGATTATTTCAAACAAGTTACAAGTCGACAAGTCAGTAAGCTCCTTCGGGTTGAACTTCTATAAGTATTCTCAAAGGAAGACAAGTCATATATTGGAATCATGAAAACGATTAAACAACTTCACACAAAAAGTCAAGGTGTCTCACATGTAGCATGAATCCCCCCCATTGTTTCACATGGAAGTGTTAGAAACCCAACCAATTATTGAGCTTGTGAATTGCACTTTTGGGAACATCCCCTAAAGAATACCACCAAGACCGAATTGCAGCATATCGAACATCCGCTTCTTCCAAAGATGTTGTGTTTTTATATTTGAAACACAAGGCCTTGTGTCATTCTTATATTCTAGTGCAATCAATTGTTTGTGTGTTTGTCACGCGACTAAGTCCAATGGAACAAGCAAGTTCACTCCTTGTTGACCATCTTCACAAATGCATCTCCAGAACCGTACACAATATGGACAATGTTCCAATTGGCTTGTGCACTATTTGCCATGAACCCTATGAAATTGGGGTTTATAAGACCAAACCTAAGCATCACTTGGTTTAGTTTTGTCCACATGACACACAAAGCTTTTGTGGATTCAGATTGCATGTTGCAAATTGCAATGGTGAACACTTTGCAGTACATAGGGTCATAAACATGACAAGCCATGGCGGTCCATTCTTGAACACGTTTGACATGATCAAACATCAACCAACAATTCTACAAATCACAAATGGACCTTCTTGGAATCTTTTGTTTGAGTATAGTTTGGCTGACGAACATACTTGGGTTATTGAACAACCATGGACTGACATATATATTCCAGGGGCAATAAGTTGTTGAGGACAGAAACACCAACTACAGATTAATGAAATCCAATACTATTGATACATACATAATTAGCAACTTACAAGTGGTTGTGGGTTTGATCCACCTCTGAGACAGAGGATCAACTGACTGCTACTCTAGTGCCCAATCTCACACTTCCATCAATCCTCCAGTTGTCTCTCTCCACTCATCTGCTGATAACTTTGCCGACTGACTGTCCCCTCGGCAAGACACATTGAAGCGGTGTCAGAGGCAGTCGGTGATCAGAGTAGCGGGGACTATTGACCGTCGGATGAGGGGACTTGACACCGTGCTTTTTCGTCCCCCTTGGCCCCTCCATCGACCAGCGGTTAAGAACTTGATCAAACCGGTTTAGACTACAGCTCTGAAGTCAGCCGAAATAAGGCATGGGTCCTCCAGAATTGTGGACCAGAACCATACTTTGAGGGGCCCGTCTTTGAAGCTGATGCCTCAACTAGAATCTTGTTTTTTAATTCCTTACTACCATAGTACAGGAGGCAGCTTCAACTCAAGTCTGTCAAATTAATTAATTAATTAATTTTGAAGATTCCATGTCGAAATGTAAACTATTCCAAAATATTCTTTATTTTCCTTCAAAGGATTTTTAGAATTTTAAGTTTTTTTCATAAAAAAAAGTTTAGCATTTCAACAAGTAATATAATTAGTTTCCAAGCTGCCAAGGTGTTACAGTAATCAAAACTCAGCCCTCCATAACGGGATACCATGACCCCGCTGTTTTTCATGCACTGTTGAAGCAAGCATAAGGCTGCAAGGAAAAACCATCTAAATTATGTCACTCTCTCCAATATTCAGGCCAAGTGTTTTTGTGCCTGTTGGAATCGCACCAAATCATCAAAACCAAATGATCCAAAGAGAGCCTAGGCTTTTTGCAAGGTAATGCCGTTTGGAAATACTTTTCTAAAGAACTTTTAGATAATTTCTGAGAGAAAATATGGCCCCTCTTTTCTAAAAGGGATATTCACAGATAGGTATAAGACATCCTCCCAATACACTACAGAATTTCTATGAGTGCTTTAGGAGAAAAATATCACAAATTTGTGCATAATATTATTTCTTAACTTCTTAAAAAGTAAGTTCCCTCCTCTAAATAGTAGGCCTAAGATCCATCCCACTCCTATCACCACATGATTTACCTCTGCTTAGGCTTATGATAAGAGAAGATTTACCTCATGCTTTATAGTGGGTGCAGCCTCAGATCCATCCCACTCCTACCACCACTTGATCTACCTTTGCCTAGGCTTATGATAAGATTTACCTCATGCTTTCTGGTGGGTGCAGCACTGCAGCCCATGGGTGGGGGACATTCCCAAAATGTGGGGTTGTGCTTAGCCACAACCTCGACTGCAACGCCTGGGGCTAATCAATAATCACTCTGGGAGTTACATCCTATCCATGGTGAATGAAGGTCCTCATCTAATCGCCCAAGAGCCTTTTTGGTCATTGTATTCCCAATGGTCGTTCCTTGTAACTGCAAATAAATGGCCAGTAGGAACAGGGGTGTTGGGGTGGTAGGCCACCATCAAACATGACATGATCACATTTGATCACTTTGTGATAAAATCCAAGTGCCCTCATGTTACATTATGTAGCATTTTTGCCCATGGTGTGAGACCCAAATTGCAATAGTAGTGCAACACCACCAACAGAGAGGTATTGTGACATTCTTAAGGCATGGGAACAAAGTAATCAATCATCCACCACCTTCTACTCACATAACTTTCCAAAGTGGTTGTCCTGCCCATGGCCCCTTATTTTGGGAACTCCTCCACATGGGACTTTACCCTACACATAATCCCATTTTTATGATGAAAGTGAGGAATACACACGGTTATTTTGTGGGATGCACTAGCCCCACCCCTTTACCTTGGCAGATCTATTGGTCTGGAGGGATCCTATTGGAATGTAACTTAGCTAATCTAAAGGCCCTATACCACTATGGTAGAGCATATTCCTCATGTTTCAATGGTTTGGGGAGGCTGTAATAGGGCTATAATAGAGCATATGTAGAGACCTTTGATTAAACATAATAATTATAGAGGGCAAGCCCCTTAACTACCATACTTGTGCTTGCCTACCATAATAGGCCAAGCCTTTTGTGGAGTGATATTACAATGGAGGACAGTCATTAAGGTAAAAGCACTTAAAATCATCAATGTGTTTAAAACCATGCCCTATTATAGCCTCCCTAAACCATTGAAACTAGTGTAGCTCGTTTCATTGGCTCAAGTGTGAACTGGTTACCTAACTAATTTTTCCTATCAAAACCATTTTTGTAATTTAATTAAATTTCCAAGGACAAAAACTAGTCAAAACTCAATATGTCCAAAAGTTTCAAGTCCAAAAACCTCCAAATCACATTCATTAAATCTTACTCATCAAGGGCTTCCAATAATACCAAGAGCACACCTAAATTGCCCTATAAATTTTTGTTTTGATTTAAATGAATTTTCGATGAAAATTTGTTCAATGTTCAATTGATATGCATATGAATGCTTGCATGTACTAACTCTTTGTTTAAGCTTCTTTGTTTAAGTGGTTTAAAAGTACAATGCAACCCATTTCAAGACACAAAAGAGAGTTTTAAAATTTGCCATGGACTAATGTTTTGCAGTTCACATTCCAAACCTAGATTGCAGGTTGAAGAAGAACAAGTTGCCCTTCATTTCAAAACACTAAAATAAATAAGAATTGGATTTTTCTTTTTTCTTTTTCTTTTTTGCATTTTTGGTTTTAGTGTCATTGTTGAAAAAGTCCATAATCTAAAATTAGAGAAAGTCTATGATCTTCAAAGGTGTTTGTCACATTGGTAAGAATTCCTTTGTTATTCTTATTTAGTTCTTGAAAATTTCGGATTTTTATATAGATGTGTTCTTGATTTTTTTGGCCAACTTGCCAAGTAATAGGAAGAGTCTTCCTGGAGAGATTTTGATAAAACTAACATTTAGCAATCATTCATTGCTTAAACATGAGTTTTCAAGAAAGTAAAACAATGAAATATAAAATGATATCACTTTTACTATATAAAAAGAACTAGTAGGCGCCCTGTTGCCAAACAAAGTTAAGTACTACAATAGCTTTCATAAAATAATTCCTATATTGAAAAATGTGCCAATTGAAACCATGAAGTTGTTCTAGTAAAAGATGCAATTCCATGCATCAACAAAATATAAATATTATTCACAAGACATGTCTATTGAACATTTATATTTGGTTTCATTATTTTGTTTAAGTAGGGGGATTTTGTATATTTCTAATGGGATTGGGGATTTTAAGTACGAAATATTTGGTGACTAGAATTTGGAATGTGATGGATAGTTGCCATTGAATTTTCAATAAAGTTTGTGCTAGTCTATTTGTGTTTATTTTATACCCTTTTAATCCAGGGAAAAATCTCAAAAGTTAATGTTTTTAAAGACATAATCAATTTATAATAAAAATTGAAATTCATAATGAGTTCCAAGGGATGTAGTTCTTGAGTTTGAAATGTGGTTCGACTACATTTAAATTGATTGCTTGCACACACCTAATATTAAATGAGAAGCTTTTATGTTTTATGATTTGGGGGAGGGGGGAGGATGGTGATTATGACCAAATCAACCTATAAGATTATAGGGGCCCATTGTTAAAGATTTGATAATTATTGATGTTCATCAAGCTTGGGGGTGAAAATAAAAAAAGTCTTGGAGACCATTTGGTTGACAATCGAGCTAAAAAGAGATTAAAACCATAGTTTAGCCATATTGACATTGTAGGAAGGCTGTAAAAACATAAATTAAAATTAAATAATAATCATAATCAATTAATGAAAAGGCACAAGCCAAATTCACTTCTAGACTAGTGTGATATGCAATAATGCGTTATATTGCCCTTGTCAATTTTTTGTCACCAAAATGAAAGCACATAACATTTGCAAAAGATGGATTTTTGCTCAACATGTGCTTGTTTGATTTTATAACTAAAATAAAAATAAATACTTCATTTGATCAAACTTGGAAAGGGAAAATTAGTATGCATTATTCCATTCCTATTATCCATTTTCAACTTTTTTTTGTTTAACATCAAGATAAATATTCAATCCCAACCACCAAGCATTAAACATGTGTTAGGACCTTTAGAATCTTGTTTAGTTAATTTTGAAGATATCCACTTATCAACTTGGGCTCCACATTCCTATGCACTAACAATTAACAAATCAATTGATGAAAAAATAAAATTGATTTTGTAAAAATTGAGTTATGTTCAAATGAAAATATTGAATTGTTTACATGCACATTAAAATGGAATTGAATTGAATTCAAAATTGATAGGATTAAGATTCAATTGAAAGAAATGAGTATTGGTGGAGAAGGTATGGAAAATCTACTTGTGAATATGGTATTGAAAATAAATAAATTCAAAAGACACATTTCCATGCCTTTTTACTTGTGAATGGATTAAACAAGTTACAATTTGGAATTGTCCAAGTGACAACCTATGGCTATGGAATTTAAAGTTGTCCTACCTAAACTAAATTTGATGAATCATCATCATTAGAATTATTTCATATGATCTTGCATTGAGCACAAAAATATGATGAATAAATAAATAAATAAATAAATTTTCATATTTCAATTCTGTGCAAACATTTTAAATTATTTCATCCCAATTCAATGGTCAAAATGTAAACAAATGATTGCGATGTAAAGGATTTACAACCACTTCAATTTGCAACCACATTAATTTTCACCCAATAATCAAGATCTAAAATGGTTGTATATATAACATATACATCGTATGTCACATAATTTGGAACCATGTTGTGACACCAAACACCTATACTTTTGGTTCCATGCCACATCCATAAACAAAAGTTAAATGGAAAAAAAACACAATGCCTTCTTTGTATGTGTGTTATTTTTTCATTTCAAAATGCTTTAAAAAATAAATTGTAATGTTGTTATGGCTTACAAATAGAAAAAAACACATTTGATGAGTGACATACATTAAATAAATTTGAGAAACTTGTTAACATCAATGGAATTTTGTAGTTTGTATCAATTTGAGCCAATTAATTGTATTGGGACATTATGGATCCATGGGCATTGGGGCCCATTTCATAATGTACATCACTATAACCTAATTAAAGTTCATGTGAATAGGTGCATGGTTGATAGAAATTTAATTGTGTAAAGAATATTGTGAAATCCTATTTAAAAATATATATATTTGATTATATGGATTTGTGTTTTAGTTGAATTGCTTAAAATATAACGATATATATGTGGAATTGTCTTATCTAGCCTAAGTGACCTAGCCTTCATGATTGCACTAATTGGGATTTCCTTGTTTTGGGATGAAACCCAATTCCAACAATCATTAAAGTGGTTGGGTTTATTTCTATACAAATATGACCCAAAAAAAAACAATTTTTTAAAATGTTTCATTTCCTTTTGGCCTAATAACCTTTCTCTAGGAGAAAAAAGTGCATTTTCTAACCAACTAGTTTTTGACTACATATCGTCTTCAACTAATAATATTTATTTTTAAAAATTCCACATGGATGGGATGACATTTCAAATGAGGTGACATGTCGACTAATTTAGTAAGTGTATGGCATTGACCACTAACAGGTGTTGACCGTCAAAATATTTTTAACAATAAAATAAAACCTAATTGAGGAGTAGTTGAAAATTCCACTTCGCCATGACATTATGCCATGTTGAGTCAATTGCTTGATTATTTTGGTGGACGTTGTTTTTTAATGGATGAAATAAGGATATTGATGGATGAAATATTACATGCATTTTCAATTGTACTTCAACTTTAATTATCATTACCTATACCCTACCCACATATTACCTACCCACCTACCTACTTATTATTACCTACACCCTATGTACATGTTACCTACTTACTATTGTAACTTATACCTACATATTACATACCTACCTACCTACCTAGAAGTAATTTGCAACAAGTGTATTTGTTTAACCTACAACCTACCTACATAGCTAATGAAACATGTAAGCATGTAAGTTACCTAAGTAACTAGGTTGGATAGTAAGTGAGGCTAGATTTAAATGGGGTGGCAAGGCAAGGCAAGTGATGACTACCTACCTATTTATTGTCTACCTAGATGCAATAGGAGGTCCCTAGGTAAGTAATAGGTAGATATCTTAGGTCAAATGTAGGTTATTTAAACTAATTAGGTATAGGTAGATAGGTATTAAGTAACTAGGTAATTAGGCAAGGCTTTTAGGTGGGTACCTATTTGATTTTTGTTTAATCATGGTGTCACAACTCATGACCTACCTACTTATACCTACCTAAGTGACTCACAACCTACCTATACTTAACCTATTACTACCTACCTAGGTCTACATAGGTTTTTAAGTTAGGTAAGGAAGTTAATTAGACCTAGGCTAAGATAGCTAACTAAGCTAGGCAAGTTATTTTAGCTTAACAAATGTTCAATTTTGTGGTATAAAATAATTGGTATATAATTTTATTGCATTTTACATTTTTAAAAATTCCATAAAATGCCACAAAATTAAAATTATACCATTTATAAAGTTTTAAATTATATCATAAAATGTCATTCATTTATAAATGATTCCATTTATGCCATTAAATGTCATATAATATATAATGCCATAATTAATTATGAATGGATGGATTTAATGTGGCATATAATATGAATGAATCATTTAATGTGCCAAATAATATGGATGAATGGATGGCATGACATATAATAGTGGTGACAATGTGTTGGCAAGAAATTCAAATTTTGAATTATAGTTGAAAACTATTTGAAATGATGTCAACTTGCATAGTTGAAAGTTAGTTGACATCCCAACTGTAAGGACATACTTCATCCATCCATGGATGAAGGGATTGCCCTTATATAACATTGTCATTCACTTTGAACTTTCTTTGCACTCTAATTTGATTTGTTTTTCCTTTCTTAAAGTTTATTTTGTTTTATTTGACTTTTCCTTAGGCCCAACTTGTGTTTAGAAATTTATATAACGTAGTTTAATATCAATTCATGGATTTTTTCAAGTGAGTGCATCGTGCCTTTTGCATGTGAGGAATTTCAAAAATTTCAATGGGGTTATTGTTAAGTTGTTTTTTTCTTTTATCATGTTCGAGCTTTTTTTTCTTCTTTTCATTGCATTTAAAAAAAAAAGGTTATTAAGCATATTAAAGTCTTTTGGTGTTAAGGCAAATGAACATGAACAACATGAAAAGACAAGCTTATGGAGTTTGGAAGCCACCACCACACATACCTCTTACAATTATAGGTGCTTAAAAACTTTTTTCCTCTTTTTTTGTTTATTTTCCCTTTACCAAGATTTTTTTTAAAAAAAATCTCCACCATGTTACCTTTAGTTAAATTCTTTTTTAACTAGGTTTTCTTTTGAACTCTTGATAGTTTTTTTTTCAACTAGGTTTTTCTTTGAACTTTCATTAAAGTAGTTAGGTTAGTTTTAATACACTTAAACACTTAGGGCAGTCCAGATCCAAGGGGAGGGTTCTTTTGTTTATGGTGTCTAAACATATGCTGAACCCCTCCTCTTGGCACATCTGAAGCATTAAAAATAATCAAAGATGGATTAGAAATGAGAATGTTATGGCCCCCCAAGTAGGGGGGGTTAAGAATTCAAAATAGCAAATCACAACTAGTTTTTGAACACCCAAAACTTCCTTTTATGTTGCTATGTTGTTATTATAGTTCAAATATTATTTGTAAGAACTTAAGGTGGCGTTCCACTATAAATCATTTAAAATGAAGATGAAATGAGAAACTTATGAGCTTTGAAAGTAGAAGGGTCCAAATAGAAGAAAAAAGAAAAAAGAATTTTGTAAGTATGTCTTCAACTCTCATTGATTTTTCTTCTTTTCTAGTTCCCAAACAAACACTTGGGCAATGAGAGTTAAACTTATGAACCTTTTCAACCATCAATGCAAGTAAGGTTTAAATTATGTTTGTTTTAATAAGCTACTTTCAACTAAGTTTCAACTATATAATTTTTCCTATATTTTGATTGGATTCAACTAGATTTCAATTAGGTTTCAATTAAGTTTGTTGACTATGTATAAGGTAAGCCCATGATGTGTGCCATTTCTATGTGTTATTTAGTTCTAACTTTTCGAGATTTCAAATTGTTTTTTTCTTTGTCAAATTTCCTTATTCTTGAGTAGTATATCATGATGTTTTATTGATTTTAATGTGTGCAACTAATGCATAATCTTTTTCTTGATGCATTATAATTTAGATTCCTATTAAATTTTCTCATTTTTAATAACTTTCATTTTCTTCAATTCAAAAATGCAAGGTGTAGCTATGGACAAGTCAAAAAAACATGGTCCAACAAGGCAACAATCCAATTGAGCATGCCAACAACGACTTCACACCATTAGTGCATAAACATAGGACAACCACCTTATAGGAGAATCATTTCATTATTCCAATAAATGTTTGATTAACAACATTAACATTTTTGAGATGTAGATGGGACCATTTCCTACATGGGAACAATGTTTCCTTGCATAATTTTTAGATTATAATAGGTTTTGCATTTTTAGTGGATAGTGTATAGGTATATTATCCTTTTATTATGGTTTGATTTTCCTTAATTAATTTTAGTTAGGTGTATTATCCCCATTATCTAGCTTTAATAGTCTTACAATTGTGACTGTAATTTGTGTAGATTTATAATCTTAGCTACATTTCAATTAATTTACATAAATTTTGACTTTTTTTCAACATTTTTTCAACTTGCTTTGAATTATTTTGTAATTGATATCTTTATTTTGGCTCCAAAAAAACCTTTTATGGAATGGGGTTTAGATTTTATAGGTCTAATCAAACCAACTGGAAAATTAATAGGAAACAAATATATTTTGGTAGTTATAGAACATGCAACCAAGTGGGTAGAAGCAAAGGCACTTAGAATGAATATTGCAATAATTAGAGCTAGATTTTTGTACAAGTATATTTTGACTAGATTTGGATGTCCATTGACCATAATTATAGATCATGGAGTACATTTTGTTAATGACATATTAAAATATCTAACATAATAGTTTTTGTTGAAGCATGTTAATTTTATCACATATTATCCACAATGAAATGAACAAACAAAGTCTACTAACAAAGTCATTGGTAGATTATTGACCAAATTGGTTAATTTTGTTTTCATATAAGATTGTTTACAAGGTGGCAACATGTTATACACCTTACTAGTCAATCTATGGTTTGCATCCTCTAATGCCAATAAAATATGTTATGTTGGCTATTAGTGGCGACCATAGAGATGCAAACCCACCAAAGTGTTAACAACTAGAATTATAGAATTGGATAAGTAATAGGAAAATATAGTGGAGACTCATACAATGTGGAACCAAATAGTGGAACAATTTTTTGTGGAATCAATAGAAAAACATTGAGAAGAAGTTCCAATTTGGAGATTATGTTTTATAATTTCCCAAGGGAGAAAAAATACATTTGGGCAAATTCAAAAAAAGATGGTTTGGTCCATTCAATATGTTGGATGATTTACAAACAACAAGATGCCATATGTCATGCAAGTGTGTAATATAAGTGTCCACGTGGCACAATAACCTATGTTAACATTTTTAATAAATCAATAATTTCAAGATTTTGAGACCATACACATGGCACACATCAAATAATTTAGTTTGATGTTAGACCATGAATGCCCGTGTGACATGTGTCAATGTTCCATTGGTTATATAATATAATTGAATAATAATCAAAATTCTAAAATTCCATGTTTTCCTCAATGACATGACACATGCCAACGTTACATTGGTTGTAATATAGTTGAAAGATAATCATAATCCAATTCCACACCCTAAATGACATGACACATAGGTAGATGAAGTTCATCCATTGATTTGCTAGCATGGAGTCAACTAGGTTCAGTCAGCATTTTACAATTGAAATGTTGCGTCAAATAAAATGTATGTTGTTTTCAATTAAAATGTTGTCACCTCAACATTAACCCACAAATTGACATGTGTATGTTGTTTTCAACTATGTTGTAGGGTTGACTCATTGTCGACTATTTTGGAGATTAGTTGACAACGTCATTTTTTAATTGCAAAAAACATTTTGTAGTTGAAAGTGATGTTTTCAATTATAAATGATAGTTGAGAAGTAGTTGAAAACATAGGTTTTTCTCCTAGTGTTTGCACCTCCCCCCCTCCCCAATTTTCTTTTTTGTTTTTCATAAAACTACCCAACACTCTCTATACTTCTTTTTCTTTTCCTTGTTTTTTTGTTTTTTTTGCAAGTGGCCATCACCATTGAAGAACAAAAAAACCCTTTATTTCCTTATTTTTCTTTATTTGATTTTTTTACCACAATAAAAGAAGAAAACATTTTCTTGTTATTATTGAAGAATAATAATAACTTATTCTTCCATCACCTAAAGATACTACACACAAGCATTGAAATTCCTTTTCAATATACCCATTATCACATATTTTGATTTCATAATTAATTAAATTTTTTGGATCAATCACAAATAACATTGTTAAGAACTTGGTTTTTTAAAAAACATTTTTGTCACCACATTGTTTTTCTAATACACCCATAATCACAAATTTTCATTTCATCCATAATCTAAATTCTTGAGTAAAAAATGCCACAAATATTAATTTTATCCATTTCACCACCATGTTTGTAACATGGTCATTTGAACATTTTTATACATTTTTGTACATGTTCATAAATTTAGTTTTGTATCTTTTCATTTTTTAATTTTTTTTTCAAATTGATTTTTTTTCAATTCTAATTTGTGGGCCTTAATCACCTGATGCCATATTACAAATATTTAGCATGTAGAATTCCACACAATAACCCCATTCACCATGAATGGTTTACATGAACCATAAAACCAAATGAACAATACCATCATTTGTAAGAGAAAAACATTGATTATGGCCATGACATAATGAACAATATTTTCATTGATGAAAGTTTAGGGTCACTATTAGTATAATAAACAATGCAATACTTGAACAATAACCTTAAGCAAAAAATATATTGCAATACCTACATATAATTTCATTATGTAACTTCACCAAGGGGCCTTGGTGCATGACATGGTTTGAATCTACAAGTATTGCAAAAACTTACTCCTCCAACACCTAAATTACTTCAATCGCATATGGTTTACCAAATGCAATACTCACATTCATTCACCAAAATCATTGATGCTTTTTTGTTTTTCACCCAACATGTGGAAATTGTGAGTTTTTTCTTTTCATCTAAGTTTCACAATAGGTGTTTCGCATAATCATGGCCCCAAGTGAAGGTATTGTGAAAACTTGATCCATTATCATTTAACTCCCCATCACTTGGTCCATTGTATGCAATACCCGCATGATTGTTATTTCATGTATTTTCATCAGGGGGGTAAAAGGAGGGCTTCATTAGACAAAGTTGGGGGGATGGGCAATGAATATGCAATATTTTCATCTGTCACTGGAGACATCACAACCTGGTGGATAAATAGGTGGAGGGGCTCCAACAAATATGAATCTCATGCATATTGAAATCTCTCTTTAGTCATTTGTGACGTCACAACTTTGGTGGTTCTTTTAAGTAGGTACGTCAACATGCAAATAGGAGTAGATCAATAGCTTAAAACATAAGGTAGGGTGGTGAGTGTGTTAGTTCATAATATAGGGTAAGGTGGTAGGTAGGTGAGTATGGTTGGATTTGAAAAAAACAAGACCAAAAAAAGTTTGTAAAGAAAGGCAGGGCGAAAAAATAAAGAAAGAAAGAAAAGTCAAATTGTTTTAACTTGTGTGATTAACACAGGGATAGGACTTGATGAAAAATCCATGGCCATGCAGCCACATACATCCCCAACTGGTGAAGTCATGGGGGTGTTCATTTTTATGGTTAGGGCAAACTAATGCTTGTGTAGGTACAGACTAGGAATACATCCAAACTGGAAACTGATTCATCTGGTCAAATCACTCGCTTGAACACTGTAATCTTTCTCAACCCAAATCAGTTACAGAATTCATTAAGGTGCCATACAGAGGTGCATTATATGGAAGATATTATGACTCATATTAATTAGTTGTGGGGACCTCCAAAGTTCAAATTTTTTTTCTTTTGTGATGGACATCTTTGATTCGCCCATCACTACAAAAAAAAAGAAAAAAAACCAAGCTTTGGACAGTCACAAAATACATTTGTTTTAGTCTTCTCCTTTGGGCTGGTTATATAGGTTACAAGACTAGACCTTGGGGCCAAGGATATGAGATAAAGTAGGGGAGCTATTGGGAACATGTTGGGAACCCAATTGGAACTTCATGGGAACACGTTGAGAACAACAAAAATCCACAACCCCCACCACCCTCCCCCAGAATGAAAAAAACCTGGCTACCTGAGGTATGGAACTATGGGTGTACATTCACAAGGCCATTGAGTCCTGGTAAATATGACAAGTTCACTTCTTCCTTCCACTCAAAATCCTGTTGTTCGGAGCCTGATATGGGAAACTTTGTTTCCTGTACATTTAGGTTGTTTCATGGATTAAGTATTTGGGTGCTACAGGTTTGTCTTTATTAACCTAGTAGTTTGTGACATTTAGTTCTTTACTTGTGTTGTTTTAGTTGGTCATCAAACAAGAAATTGTTTTTCTTGTACAGGAGGGACCTATTTTCTCATTTTAGCACCAGTAGATTATGTATATGTTTTTCTTGGTTTTTTTGGCATCTTGGTGGATGGTATGCTTGCACAATTTTGTTCATTTTCCTTCTCCTGATTCTATTGGGTTGCTTTAGCTATGTAACTTGCAGGAATTGAATTATTTGGAAACCTATAGCCAAACAATCTTATCTTGTGTGTTTCACGACAGATACTTTCTCAGTCCCATAATGACTTGTCAGTGATTTCTTTGTGTATTCAGAGGGTGCCTTAAATCTGCAAGAATCCTCTTGACATCATCTTATGTTTTGGGAGGCTTTACACATTTCGTAAGGGCTTGTTGTGATTTTTAGGTCTCTGCAAATCTCTGACGCATGGTAAGGCCCTCCAATACGGGCGGGGTTTACCAGATTTTGGTGCTGCCACCTTGGGCAGGCACCTTATTCTGGTAGCACCACTGTCCATGGGCCTTACCTACCACATAACACATGGTCTCACCAACAAAAAATTCGCAATTTCCAATGGGCCCTTCACCCACTCCTCCAAAGCCAAGGCAGAGGTGCGACAGGTCCTTGGAGGTACTAGATGGGGCCCACGTGGGGCTGTCAATAGGTATAAGGTTGTCACTGCTCAGGCCATTTAGTAGTACTACGGGAGGGGGCCCAGTACCTAGGAAAGTGTGCAGCCTGGTTGGGCAAGATGCCATTGTGTCACGTGATAATAGATTCTACCACAGCCTGTTCCAGATCCTAACAGGTGTTGGGGCATCGTTGATTACAGTGTTCCCCGCTGTTGAGTCCCATCACATATGGAACTAGCAGAACCAAAAGCGGAATCAGCAAATGACCACCTTTCCCACCCAAGGAAAAGCCCAAAAGAGTACCTGAGTAAGGCACCAAAACTAGTTTAGTTACGTAAAACAACGCCTCAATGGCCATTTGGCCCATTCCAGTTTCCTAATATGAAAGTCCGGAATCCCCTAGGACTTTGATACAACAAGAAGAAGATGAGAGCCTAGAGGTTGGTGGGGTTGTCCAGGAGGGATTGCTCTTTCATTGGCACCTGAAATCAGCTCGCACGTGGTATCAGTGGGAATTAGCTAATGTGGGGATCCTATTCAGGATCAGTGTACGCTCTTGTGGCTATCTGCATTGCCATGGCCACAGCCAATGACACATCTACACTCCTTAAAAGCCATGTGGGCTTCACCGTACCTTGTCAGAATTGTTTCAAAAATATTAGATGCTCAAGAAAGGCAAAAGGAGGTTGGTAGGTAAGGCTCTAGGTCTAGGGCATTGCCAAAAGAAGGGCCCCATGTGCGTCGAGGCGGGAGTTGAGTGTGGGCCCCACTTTGGTTAATGCCCTTCACAGAGGCCCTTACCCCACTACCCTAATAACAAAAGAGGCGGGAGATACCTCCCAAAAAATGAAAGGCCCTCCAACAAAACGGAAGGCATTGAGATTGACTGGACGTCAGATTCTGCTCTAGGAGGTGCCCTCCAACCAAACTAGCTAAATTTCAGGAGTGCTTGTCGACTAAGTAATGACAGTGAGGTGTAGGCTTAAGTATTTGCCATTCTTTTTTAGCCGGCCGAATCTAAAATTTCATTATATTAAGGTCTCTGGTGGCAAATTATCTCACTTTCTTGATCACATTATATGACATAATACACACCCATAGTTGATGCCCCGGCCATTAGACTAGGCCAAAAATGGCAAAGAACACAGTCAGGCCAAAAACAATTCTTGCAGCCAATGAGGTGAGGCAGCATGCACCCAAGGGGCCCAGGTTTTCTTTTCTTTTGGGGGAGGGTGGGGTTTTGGATCTTTGTTGTTCCCATTGAGTTCCCATCAAGTTTTAACTGAGTTCTCAAGTGTTTCCAAACATTTTCCCAATGTCTCCTCACTTTATCCCATATGCTTTGCCTCAATTCTCCCATAGTTTGACTAGCAACCCTCCAAAAAATAATGATTGGGCAACTTACACGACTTCACCCTAAATCCTACTCTTCAAAAACTATATTAGCAGCCAAAGGAGGAGATTACAATATACCTAACTATTTTGGGACTGTCCAAAGCTTGATTATTATTTTTAACGATGGGACAATCAAAGATGCCCATCATAAAAGGAAAAAAATTGAACTTTGGGGGTCCCCACAACTAATTAATGAGTCACAATTTATACCCATAATAGTGACCAAAATCTCTCTTGAACATGAATATATTTTAAATTGTTTACTCTGCCACCCCAGACTTAATGTCATGGAATGGTCTCACCCTTACCCTTTATGTTTGGTCCATTGCCAAGGTTGCCCTAATGGGCTCACATGACACCTTACCCAACACAATGGACTGGAGCTTGACCATTCCATAGTACATAATGGAATTGGCACAACCTCGCAGGGTGCAGTACCCCTGTCAACAAGAGGCTGTACACAATTTTCAATCAAGTGAGACGTTTGCCAATGAAGCTCAACAGAATGTAACTAAACAGCAGGGGGCACCTTGCAAGTTGGAATGCCTTTCACAAATGAAGAAGGTGTAGCCTATGTGAGAAATAGGGAAATAAGGTTGTTGGACTTTAGGGTCGCTGTACTTTGTGATTTCAATAACAAAGTATGATAATTGGTGTTAAGTGCCGTAGAATGGTACCTCCTTAGCCACTTTAACTCATGAATAATTAATTAATTAATTTTGGGAATTTCATTTAGACAAGGGATATATTTTCAAATATACTATCAGATTTATTTATTTTCCTTCAGAAAAAAATATTTCTGAAAAAAAGTATTTTTTGAAAATTTCAACAGTTCTGAAAATAATATAATTCATGTTGAACTGGCCCAGGTCCGATGGTAATGTGTGAGATAATGTGAAGGACATGAGTGTTCCAAAAATGAAGGCCCACCTGAGGTAGAGCCCCAGGCACCATTATTTTGGGAATGCCAAGGCAGTTAGATGGCATAAACATCAAGCCCACCTTTACCGTTTCTTTTAGTTCCTTTAGCGTTTCAGGCAGATGGAATGCAATGCAGGTGGGAAGGCTACAAAACATGGACAGATTTGTAAGCAATAGGGTTTAGTGTTTAGAAACGCTACTGGCAGGAGTAAAAGAAAGTAAGAGCAGGTGGAAGGATGCAAAGCAAAGTGTTCAGTCAAAAGGAGAATTACCCTCCTGCCCTCTGTGAGGGAAATTCTGCTTTGTAATGTGGGTTCCGTTTGGGGTTGAGTAAAGGGAGGGGTGTCTTTAGCTGGAATATTCAGATAAGTGAGTCATCATCCAGTAAGAAGATTGCATGAGTCAATTTTAAAAATCTTACTTAAGCTATTTACTTCGTTAACTCAGAGTTTGCTCATACTTATAACATTTCTCACAAATTAACACCAATAAGAGAATCTCCAGAGGTGCTCCATATGGGACCCTGCAAAAAAATAGTTCCCACATCCAAGTTTAGTTATTTATTTTTCTCCACCCCACCAATGAAACTAAAATGGGTGGCAGACTAATAATAGCAGACTACCTTGACCAATCAGAAACAGAGAGCAGTCGTTAGATCATATTTAGTACACTCTTCTCTGGTATGTGTTGTGTCTTGCTCCGCCTTTTAACGGAGCAAAAATGCTGGCCAAAACCATTTTGCTGAGCCAAACCCGCATGTTTTGACTTTTCTTCATCCAATTTTATTTGAGGGTCACATACTGAGCACCTGTGGAATTGCTCCAATGCTCCAAGTCCGCCACCACGTGGGCAACACCTTGTGAGGTTGGCAGGTGATACTTCTTATCCTGACTTCTACGATTTGCCTGGCCTCTTCTTGAATGCCATTTGGTTTCCTATACCTGTCTATCCATCAATGCCTTGAACAACCGTGTGTACATTAATAAAAATTTCTTAAGCTCCAAATTCGATCACTGTACAGATGTTTGTCTTTGCTTTAAATCGACAAGACTTCCCTTGGTCGGGACTCTGTTGATGGTAGTCCGACAGGACTGCTATTTCCAACCGGACACTACCATAACCCCCCATGGTTACAAGAGCGCCAGGCCCCTTACAAGCTGCCTATTTTTGTACTCTTTCCGTAGTCAATAGAATAAAAATCCTGGATATTAAAAAAGGCAGGAATGGGAACCAATCCACAAGAAGTACACAGCCAACAAGTAGCTCCACCACGAGAGGATCTGTGACCTGTCCTAAAATAATATATTACATTTAAAATTGTATTATGAACTCATGGGATAAGAGTTTGTTAGTTTTATGAAAGATTTTGAAAATCTTTTTTTACATTTGTATTAAGATTTTTTAAATTTCTAGCCCTCTTAAAATCCATTGTGCATAATTGAAAATTCCAATCATAGTTCCATTGCTTTTCCTTTCACTATACAAATGAGTATAAGATTATAAAAAACGATATCATCTCAAAATTCAATCCAAGTTTTTCCAAAAAAAAGTGTACACAATTTCTCATAATGTGCACAAGGTAAAATCAATTTTTAAATGTTTGAAACAAACATTAGTAATGAATGGATATTATTTAGATGAAAAGAGTTAAGAAAGTTATCCACTTAATTTTTAGTCTCATTTCACTTTCAAGTTCAAAACATCTCTTGTAATTTTTGTTCACATTTTGGCTTGGATTTTCCATGAAAGGTGTTTTGTTGATGTATTTGATGGGTGTACATGTGGATAAAAAAACATCCAATTTGATTTTCATCTTGTGGTTGATAATTCTGAATTTTTGTTTACACATGGTCAACAAAAACTAATAAAAATGTATAAATTTAGGCCACAAGGTGCCACCATTTTGGGTGTCATTAATTGGATGGAAAATGAAACATTCATACCTTGCACTTAAAAAGAAATGAAGATGATAATGGTTTTTTGTTATACAATGCATTTGGTAATTTGAATGCAATATAAATTAATTTCTGAAAATCTAACCAATGTGCTTTTGTTACACCAAATTTACATTCATATCCAAGGACATTTGCCCATATATGATGTAATTGAGATCTAATTTTTGTGTTGCTTTCATTAAATTGTGATTTTAATTTGAACTTATCCATGAAATCTAATGGTTATTGTTTTTTTGTTTTTATGGTAATTTCCCATTAAAATCTCCCATTATGATGATTGGACAATGTTTGGGAGAATGTTGAATTGTAATTTGAAGCTTGTTTAGGAATGCAAAAACTAAAAATGAATGAAGTTTATACACACATACAATATGTATTTCTTTTTGTGTATTAATATTAAAAGTTGCTACTATATATTTTAAACCATAATTAGTTATTGTATTAAAGGAATCTAAGTGGATGTGTACATCATACATCATCATTAACCCATGACCATCATGGATTGAAATATATGAATATGGTAGATGTGGATTATATTTTCTAGATTTACTCCACACTTATTATAACAACATATTTGCAATACAAATATTCACATATTCATAATTTTGCATTGATTCTAAACACACATATATCTACAATTCATCAATACACCATATTCATGGTTATTTCTTATTACCAAAATTTGTATTTTAGAATAAAATGTAAAAACAACTAGAAACATAATTATAATTCATTTTCATGATATTTTTTATACCACAGACAATTCACACAACAAATTGAATATGAAAATCAATGAAGAAGTTTGTACTCCCTTATTTATTGAAAGCTTCAACAAAATTACAACAAAAAATCCATGTTTTACTTAAATGTAATCAAACAACAAATCAAATTTGTAATATCAAATACCATAATCTTTAGATTTTTTACAAAACACTTACATCTCTCCGTTCTTACTCCAAAATTATGTGTCTACGAATGTCCTTCACTTCCCAAGACTCCCATTCTTGGGTAGTCCACAAGTCACCATCAACATGAATCAACAAAACTAAACAAGAATTCAAAATTCAAACCACTAATGTCCAATGACCTATCCCTATCTGTAATGCCTTGTAAGTTCCCAAAAACAATGTAATCTATTTACTCCTTAACATAATTCCCCATGTACTTTAGATTTCGTCCCTAAAATCCTTGTGGAATAATTAAAAAATGAAATGTAATTATTATACAACATCATGGGCTTCTAGTTGTCTAGCTACAATTTTTGTAGTCTCATTCTATATAGTAACTTGTGATTTTGCACCTACCTTTGAATTTGTATTTATGACCTCCTCTTCCACCAATTTATTTTGTGGTTCCACTTCCAGTGGTTGCATCTGTGACTGCTTTGCCTCTGTTGCTAAAGTGGCCTCCATCTATTCTTGTTCTCACTATTAGATTTCCCAAATTTTTTAACTATAAATTTTGGTTAAAAAAAACCCAATTTGGACAAGCGTAAAAAAAACCTTTCAGTCATTTTGGACAAGTCGTTTTAAACCTATCCATTGTGAACAAGTCATGTATTTTTTTATTAGGCTTAGGTTGGCATTTTTGACTAATCATTTCAATTAGTACTTTGATTAGTCATTTTGATTGGTCAATACAACAGCCAAATGATTTTTTGACTTATCAAATGCCATTTTGACTAAGCAAATGCCATGTGGCATTTAAATAATGGCCACCCAAGTTAAGCCACATGGCATTTAACATTGGCCATTTAGGTTATGCCACATGGCATTAAAATATTGGTCAACTAGGTTATGCCATGTGGCATTTAAACATTGGCCATCTAGGCTATGCCACGTGGCATTTAAACATTGGCCATTAGGTTTGCCATGTGGATAGAACTTAAGCAACCTAGGTTAAGCCTAAAATTAAATACCTATTCCTAAGGTCCCTATGTCTAGGCATTTAAAACCTAAACTTCTAGGCTTAGGTCTAAAAGCCTATAACTAGCAACTAGGTATAGTAGCCTAAATACGTTAGGGCAACCTAAACTATGACCTTTACTAGGCTTAAATGTACACCACCTAGATTAAACCTACACCTAGGTAAGAAAATCCTATTTCATTTTGAATTTGGCTTTTAAGGTTGAACTTTTTCAATTGGTTCATCCCAAATAGCCTTCTCTTTTTTAATATTTCTTATGTCTTGGATGCTTATGGTGCATTTATTTAGATTATTCATCATTTGAAAATGATGATAAACAATATGGTACAAACTTTTGAAAGGGAAAAACATTTTCATGTCCACACAACACTAGAGCATTTTAGTTCACACAACATTATTCCTAAATAACTACAAAAGATACATAAAATAAATAAATAAATAAATAGGTAGGTAAATATGCATGTTAATTAAGTTAATATAAAATTTAGTAATAGTTAATGTCTAGTTATTTAGTTATAATTAATAATTACAACCATATTATAAATCTTTGAATCATATAAAATATCAATATAATTATAACGTATTATATTGTTGATTGATAATTACAACCAAATTATAATTAATCCTTACAAATTTGACATAATTCACTATATATTATCAATAATGTATTTGTAAGAATTAATATTTAACTATTTAATTACACATTCATTAGTGTATTTTAGGTAAATAACTAGTTAACCAATTAGTAATTTTATATAAATGGCATACCCTAGCCTATATAATTAAGTTAGTTATTGGCTAAAATATAAATAAATAGGTGTAGTATAGGGTAGGGTACGTATAAATAAATACACCTACATATAAGCTAATTGTATTTATGTTATTTAAGCACATATTTACATTACATAAGTTAAATAGGTGGCTAATTAACCTAGAAAATTTATTTATGGAAAAAACTAATTATTGGTAAAATAATAATGTCTAAACAACCACAACTAAAGTAATTATGGAGAAATTAATAATTATTAAACTAATAATGGCCAAACCAACCAAAATTTAAAATAACCATGACTAAATTAAATATGGTTCAATTAACCATATCTAAATAAATAATGGTCAAATATATAATGACTAAACTTATTTTGGGTAAAATAATTGTGATAAAACCAACAATGACTAAATTAGAAATGGTAAAATAAACCATAAGTAAAATAAATATGGCGAAATTAATTATGAATCAATTAAATAAGGAAAGTTAACCAATGAACAAGTATTTTATGGCTAAACCAACCAAACCAAAAATGGCTAAATCTAACCATGGGTAAAATAAATATGCTTAAATTAACCATAAATAAAGTAAATATGGCCAAACTAACCAATGAATAAATATTTTATGGTTAAACCAACTATGTATAAATGAATTATGGCTAAAATAAAAATGAATGAAATAATTATGGCTAAAATTAAAATGGTTAAAATAACCATGAGTAAATAAATTTGGCTAAACTAATCATTAATAAAATTAATATGTCTAAAAATAATTAATGAATGAATATTTTATGGCAAAACCGATTATGAAAAAATTAATTATGGTTAAAATAAACATGAATGAATAATTATGGCTAAAATCAAAATAGTTAAAATATTTATGGAAAGATTAACCATGGTTAGACTAGAATTGGTTAAAACTAACCATGAGTAAATAAATTTGGTTAAACTAGCCATTAGTAAAGTTAATATGGCTAAATCAACTAATGAATAGATATTTTATGGCAAAAAAAACCATGGTTAAACTAACCATGAATAAAAAAATTTGGTTAAACTAACCACTAATAAAGTTAATATGGCTAAAATATATAATGAATAAATATTTGATGGCAAAACCAACCATGATTAAATTACTATGCACGAGTAAAATGAGTTTGGCTAAAATAAACATGAATGAAGTAATTATGGCTAAAATAAAAATGTTTAAAATAATTTTGACAAAACGAACCATGGATAAATTAACAATATTTAAAAATCAATTATGGGTCTATTAATTATGGTTAAATTATTTTATCCTCTTAAAGATATTTTGCCTTCCAAACACATAATGCAAACTTTTAAAAATATTTAATATTTTCACACTTCTTGTACATCCTATCTTAGCTACAATCATCCAATGCCCTAATAAGCATTCCAATCCCCAAATTGTGCAATAGGCTACTTGAGGTTAATTATTTGCTTGCCTTTGAAACTCATGACATTTCCATAAAAAAAGTAGAAGGGCAAGTGATTTACCATTCGTGAGTTGGGACAATTTTTAGTTGTTACCGCTGGTGCCATTCTTTCTTATGAAAACTTTTCTACATTAGTTTACTCCATCCTTGGAATTCACAATTTAAGATAACATAACACAAAAAGACAACTAAACTAATCCTTGAGTACCCCAAGGTCAACTTCAATATTATGTTGATATATTAAACAATATTATTGAAATCCTATACTGTATTTTCCTATAAAATGTTCATCTAGAGATAACTCATTCAATGCAAAGTACCACCTAATTGAATCTTCTTTTTTATGGTTATATGTAACTCTACAACTTCGTCACGTATTTTGCAAAAGAAAAAACAAATCTTGAGCTTCTCCACACTTGTTCACCATCTGAATGAATGTGATAATGAAAATCTAGAAACAAGAGTTGGAAACAAATCATAAATGGGTGAAACCTATTGTGCAGAACAACAAACCAATGATCTTGACATAGTGAAATCCCCTATTTGAAATCACCTCAAACCAACAATATACTCTTTTAACAACCATTATGAAAGTTGCTGAAAATAAAAAACAACTCCATAAATCAAGTACAAGAATCCAATGTATACTAGGCCCTTGTAAAAATATAGTTAGATTGATTGAACCCTAAAATGCCACATTGAATTCGCTTGTAAATGCCCAAGATTGCAGTGTAAATGGATTATGGCCAAAAGTCCTACATGTAAACAAAAACCTAGATTAGGTCCAAACTTGAAACCCTATGTAAGCAACCACCAACAAATTATATGTCACCATTAATGAGCCTCAAATTTTCAAGGGCCTTTTCAATTGATTGAAGAGTCTTAATAGGCAATTTGAAGGTTGGATAACTTCCACATATATTATGTGAAGTGGGTGGTGTGGTGAACTTTGAAGCACATACCAAATGTGAATAGATGTAGGTGGGTTTTGCCCCATCATTGAAATAATATGTCTTGCTCTTGGGTAAGTTGTAGTAACACTCGCTGATGACGTAATTTCCTTCGTAGTAGGTATTTTTATAAGGATCAATGAAGGTTTCTACCATAATATGGACGGGTTTGTCACAAAGCAATAGCCAAAATTGTTATCTATTACCACTTTCACATGGCATAATAACATTGTCACCAACTGCAACATTCTCGGCAATTGCCTTGCCCCGAGCACCATACTCAATTTCTTCCTCTACTCCCATCATGGCTTCACGTGTGGCAGGCCTATTGAAAACATCCAACCTAACCATCTCTTAATCTAGAACATGGGACTTATGATGGCACTCCCCAATGCTAGTTGCATTCATACAAATGTCACAAAAACATGACAAATGGTGAAATTGTAGAAGAGTGGAATCCCGACTTGATACACTTTTGACCTAAAACAAATGATAGGAAGTTCAATGTCCATAATGTTGAACCAATGACCCACAATTTCTAAATAAGAGTATGGTATAAATATAAACAAGGAAATGAAAGCACCTAGTTGTGGTCCTAGAATCAAGTGACCACCATTCGAAAATTCTAGCTGCACAAAGGACTCATGTTGTCCTTTGCAGTATGATTGTACCCAACTTCCTAAATACCAAATGCTAGCCTAATAGAATGTTTAGCAAGGATTGCTTATAGCACATTTTGGAGTCATTGTCCTTTGCATTTGACTACCATGCTTCTTAAATAACAATATGATAATCTAACAAAGTGCTTAAAAAGGACTGTTTGTCCTTTGAAAATAATTACCCCATTTCCTAAATAACAATATGTTAGTCTAACAAAGTGCTTAACAAGGATTATTTACAACACAAAAGACTCATTGCCCTTTGGAAATGACTACCTTTCTTCCTATAAAGTAATATGCTAATCTAAAAAAGTGCAAGTTGCAAGATTGTTTGCATCACAAAAGACTCATTCTCCTTTAGAAATGACTACCCCACTTCCTAAATAATAATATGTTAGTCTAATAGAATGCTTAAAAAGGACTCATTGTCTTTTGTAAATGATTACCTTTCTTCCTATAAAACAATATGCTAATCTAAGAAAGTGCAAATTGCAAGATTGTTTGCATCACAAAGGACTCATTGTCCTCTCAAAATGACTACCCCATTTCCTAAATAGCAATATGCTAGTCTAACGGAATGATTAAAAAGGACTTTTTGTAGCACAAAGGACTCATTGTCCTTTGGAAATGGCTACCTTTCTTCCAAGCCATGGAGCCCTACAAGCTATGCACTTTTAAAATGTGACCATGGTGGTGTCCTTCATTTCCAAATCATTTCTTTCTTTATGTGAAGAAGCATCCAAACATGTAAAATCCATTGCAAAATCTATGATATGCAAAATAAAAACAAGTGATTTTTTTCTTGGTTAACTACATGCACCCGGAGCATTTTGAAAGACCCAAGAGTTTCAATTTTTTTATGTCTACAAATATAAATACTCAAATTCATGAGTCCAACATTGCTTCATGCAAAATGAATGTCATCCAACACAAAATGTGTATTAATATTCTTGTGCCACACTTCAAGTTGGTGAAGGGTTAACAAAATCATGTAATTATAACTTGGAGCAACATATGAGCATTACTACAAAATGCGTCTTAATTCACTTTGGGTTTCACTAGATTTTAAGTGAATTTGGACATTTTTATGTTGTGAAATTGTTTAACCCCCTAGTGAACAAGGACCAGTTACTAAAGACAACGAATTGTTTCATTAATACTTAGTGAAACAAGGTTACTCTCAAGTGAAATACAAATTTATCAAACCATTCACTTGCTAGTTAATTAACTAACCAGCATGGAAATCAATAAAATTTAATTATTTAATATATAATATTATTTATAATTTCATAAAAATTTTAACCTATGATTTATTAACACATGTCATTATTTAGGCTAGGTTTTAAACCTAGCCTAAGTAGGTAGGCCATGTAATCAACCTAAGCACCTATTCTAAGAATTAGATAAGAAAATATTCAGTCAACATACCATTTTCGACCACACACAACACCACTCATGAGGTTTGATCATTTGACCTTTGGATTGAAAGCAAACACCCTTACCATCAAGCCACCCCACTTGTTGTGGTAATATGTTACATTACATTTTATTTATCAAATATTTCTTTTAAACATTACAAAAACATAAACTTTAAAAATTCATATTTTATTAAGATTTTGTTCAAATGAAATGATTCGAGTTTACTTTTTTTTAAAATTCAATAATGTACATAATTACATTTATTTCCTTTTGAAAGCTTAAAATCATTTGAACAAAATAAAAAATGAATATCATTATTCAATAACATTTCAATGACCATTCTTTTGAAAAAAAAAAAGTTTAATAAATGGATAAGATTTTTGTTAATATAATAATATTACCTATGCTAAAGTACTTTTAATTATTATATGACTATTTTTATTAATTTAAATTAATTCACCCTACATTATTTACAGCTATTTATGGCTAATTTTAATTATTTTTGGTTATTTTTGGCTATTTCACCCTAAGCTACTTTTGGTTATTCTAAGTTAATTTTGGCTATTTTAACTTATTTCACCTTAGGCTATTTTTGGCTATTTTATGTTATTTTGGCTATTGTAAATTATTTCAATTTAGGCTATTTGCAATTATTATAAGTTATTTTGGGCTATTTCACCTTATGTTATTATTGGTAATTTTATGTTATTATAGGCTATTTCACCTTAAGTTACTTTTGTCTAATATAAATTATTTCACCCTAGATTATTTTTGACAATCCTAAACAATTCTAATATATGGCTATTGGTCATTTTTTTATTAGGGCTATTAATGGTTATTAATGGTTATTAGTACCTATTTATTTATGGTTATTCTATTAATGACTATTGGTGCCTTTATATTAATGGCTATTGGTGGCTATTCTATTAATGACTATTGGTGCCTTTATATTAATGGCTATTGGTGGCTATTCTATTAATGACTATTGGTGCCTTTATATTAATGGCTATTGGTGCTTTTATATTAATGGCTATTGGCGGCTATTATATTAATGACTATTGTGGCTATTTTATTAATGGTTATTGGTGGTTATTTTATTAATGGATATTGGCGGCTATTCTATTAATGACTATTGGTGGCTATTTTATTAATGACTATTGGTGGTTATTTTATTAATGGTTATTGGTGCCTTTATATTAATGGCTATTGGTGGCTATTATATTAATGACTATTGGTGGCTATTTTATTAATGGTTATTGGTGCCTTTATATTAATGGCTATTGGTGGCTTTATATTAATGGCTATTGGTGGCTTTATATTAATGGCTATTGGTGGCTTTATATTAATGGCTATTGGTGGCTATTCTATTAATGACTATTGGTGGCTATTTTATTAATGGCTATTGGTGGTTATTTTATTAATGGCTATTAGTGCTTATTCAATTGGTGGCTATTCTATTAATGATTGTTGGTGGTTATTATATTGGTGGTTATTGTATTAATGGCTATTGGTGGCTATTCTATTAATGGCTATTGGTGGTTATTCTATTAATGGTTATTGATGGCTATTATATTAATGGTTATTGGTGGTTATTATATTAATGGTTATTCGTGGCTATTATATTAATGGTTATTGGTGGTTATTATATTAATGGTTATTCGTGGCTATTATATTAATGGTTATTCGTGGCTATTATATTAATGACTATTGGTGATTATTTTATTGGTGGTTATTAATGGCTATTATCTTAATGGCTATTGGTGGTTATTCTATTAGTGGCTATTCTATTAATGTCTATTGGTTGTTATTTTATTGGTGGTGACGCGCTCCCAAGTTCCTAGTTAGAGCTAAGATGGGTCTGAGTTACTCAAACAACGAAGTTGTGAGGAACTTAGGGCACGCTCTTAGTTCTTAGCATTAAAAGGGGTAGAGGGGCGTGCTGAAGCTCCAAGATGGGACTAAGAGGAGTGACAAGCTTTAATTACTTACTCGAACTTGCACCATGTTGGTTGGTTAGTACAATTTCCAAAGCACCTTTAGTGTTAAGACAAGCCACGAATAACTCTAGACTCACAAGACTCACCATGGCTCGGACTCGGGGGGAAGCCACCACCTTCCCCCATATAGTATTCTTTGTGCCTCCCCGCGGCACCCACATCTAAATGGCTTTTTGTCCCGGGACTCCCAAGGAGGAGTCCCGAAACTACCACGGTTTGGACTCTTGCAACTTTGTGGGACTATAACTCTTTGCTCAAACCTCTAATTGGGGCGAGGTCCAAAGCAAAGTTGTAGCTCTTGTCGAGAGCTTTCCAACGGTGTGTTGTATTCCTCTTGCACACATCAGGGTCGGGTCGATTCCTAACTTTTAGTGGTTGGGAGTCAAATTGCTAGTTTGACTCCCGACCTTTCTTTTTGCCATAACTTATGTTGCAAATGTCCAAATGGCTCATGCAAGCCCATTTTTGACATCTACATTTCGATAGATTTCCAATGATATAAACAACGCCCAAATGTGAGGTGTTTTGGCCCCTACAATCGAATTCTAAAGTTTTGGGAGTACTAGAGGACTACCAAGTCCCCATTTCGGAAGTGTGAGTCTCATCCTCACACTCTTTCAAAGTAGGGTTGGGACAAGTGGGTATTGGTGGTTATTTTATTAATGACTATTGGTGGTTATTCTATTAATGGTTATTGCTGGTTATTCTATTAATGGTTATTGCTGGTTATTCTATTAATGGTTATTGATGGTTATTCTATTAATGGTTATTGGTGGTTATTCTTAATGACTATTGGTGGTTATTTTATTAATGACTATTGGTGGCTAATCTATTAATGGGTATTGGTGGTTATTTTATTAATAGTTATTGGTGGTTATTTTATTAATGATTATTGGTGGTTATTCTTAATGGCTATTAATGGCTATTTTATTAATGGCTATTGGTGGCTAATCTATTAATGGTTATTGGTGGTTATTCTATTAATGACTATTGGTGGCAATGTTATTAATGACTATCGGTGGTTATTTTATTAATGATTATTGGTGGCAATGTTATTAATGATTATCGATGGTTATTCTATTAATGACTATTGGTTGTTATTAATGGTTATTGGTGGATATTTTGTTATTGGATATTGGTGGTTATTAATGGTTATCGTATTAGTGGCTATTGGTGGTTATTATATTAATGGCTATTGGTGAATATTTTGTTATTGGACATTGGTGGTTATTAACGGTTATCATATTAGTGGGTATTGATGGTTATTCTATTAATGGCTATTGGTGAATATTCTATTGGTGGATATTCCATTGTAAGCCATTGGTGGTTATTGATGGTTATTTTATTAATGGTTGTATTATAAGTTATTGTTGTTATTATATGTTTTATTACAAATATTGGTGATTATTGTATTATAAATTATTGTTGGATATTATATGTTATAATATCATAGACTATTGGTAATTATTATATTGTAGGGTATTTTAAATTATTTTTCATAGGTTATTATTTTATATTTTAAGTTATTTTTACCTTGGGTCATTATATTTTATTTTAGATTATTTTAAGTTATTACACTTAGGATAAATAATTTATAATAGCCTATAATAACATAAAATATAAGTTAGAATAACTAAAATAACATAAAAAAAATAGAAATAAACCTAATTACTACAGTAAATTATAATAATGAATTATGTTAATTAGCAATGAAACATGATGTTGACATGATGATATTATAGTGAAATAACTTCACTAGGGTGAAATCAGTAAAATGCAATGAATTTATTTCACTTTTAAGGTCCCATAATGATTTAGGTTAGTAAATTACACCCCACTTTTGTAGTAGTGGAACCTTGTAGTGGGACTCACAATTACTAAACATGCACCATGAATATGTGCTTATATGGTAGCTTAAGTATTGATGAAACTTTTGTTTCAGCCTTCAAATAAGGTCTTAATAATTTATTTTCTCTCTACATCCACAAACCACATTATATGCATTTAGTAGGTGGAAAAAAAGTTTTGGTGACATGATCTAATAAAAAAAAACCAAATGAACCAAATTTACTCTAGAAAAAACATAGATTTTTGCTAATTTTCGTCAAATGCTACAAAACTTTCAATATTCACAATTAAGGTTTAAATCATAATGGGAGCTAGGGAGAGTTTTCACCTTTGCAATTTGTCGTTATTTCTTTGCATCATGGTGTTGCATGATAATTTCCATCTGCGTTTGTTGTTTGGTCTGGTGTGTTTTACTTTCAATTGCCTTCCTCTCTTTCATGTTCATAAACAACATGTTGGCCAACCTCCTCATTAAGGAATCCATCATAGTATCAAAACACAAACATAAACACTAATCATATGAAGGATTCACCATTTCGGTGTAGTCACAATCAAACAAGCCAAAAAACAAGTTGGGCGACTCCCAAAATTTAATAAAAATTATAATCTTGTTAGATATATTTTTGTGATGCCACTTTAATGTCATGTTAATCATGGAATGTTGTGCTAAATGATTAATATGAATGTTGAAGAATTCAAAATAAAAATTCAAAATTAATTATTTTGGGTTTTGGTTTTAATAAAGGACCTTTGAACTTGAACAACATTTGCATCAAAAGTAGTCAATTTTGTAAATTACTAAGCTAAAGACTTTTTTTATAAAGGAATTTTGATCAGAAAAAAATTGAAATGATGTTAATTGATTATCCACTCAAAAAACACTCACAATTTGAAAGTTGTGAAAATTTTAAAATAAAAAATTTATTGAACAAAATTCTAAAATTTCAAGAATCCTTTATGACATGTAAATGGGGTGTAATGTACATAACATCTAAAACAAAGTTGTAGTTTATGAAACAATAAAACAAAACACTAAATAATTAACATATTTTCATTTACAACTTGAAATCAAAATAATTTTTCAATACGGAACGTAGAATTTGGTAGAATATGTACATTTAAAAAAAAAGTTATTCATGAAAAGTTAATACAAAAAATGTGATGTATTAATTGAAAACATTATATGTATTTTTAATAACATATTGCAAAAGATTTCATCCCAAAAGTCCTTTCTATGAGAAAGTGAAAATGACCACAAAAAGGACTACAATCCTTGAGTCCTTCATCATTGTTAGCTCATTTGATTGTGATTGCACCCATTTCTTGCTACTTTTTTATTGTTGCTACTCCTCTCTTTTCAAACTTCGCTTCAACAACTTTGGATTATCAAGTACTTACATACAACAATACACAAAATACTCATCAACATATTCTCCCTTAGCAAGATTGTGACAAAAAAGAAAAAACACACGAATTGCACCTATTCTCATGTTGTTTTGCTCAAGGATGCACTCCACAAGTGCTTTGTAGTAATCTCCTACCCACCCAACCACCATAACACTTGACCATGAAAATCTTTTTAGAAAAAACACTAAGTTCAACAACTGTCAATGTTACTAGCAAAGTTGGCCTACTCATCCTCGTATTCTAAGTTCATGTATCGCCTATAATACAAGAAGACTCAAATTCATGACAATGTCACCAAGCTGATAATAAGTTTGATGGGTTTTTTAAATCACTTGGCCCTTTTAAGGATCTTGCATGTATTTTTGCAACTTCATTGCATGTCAAGCCAAAATTTCCAACATATAAAATATTGAGCCACACATTTCATTCTCTTCAAAAAGCTTGTTTATTCCTAACCGGATAAAAACTTTTGGTGAGAAATGTCAAATATGGACTTTTTTTTTACTCATCACAACTAAAAGCACCTTTGCAAGGAGTTGTTTTTTTGACTCCTTCTAGTGTTTCTCCCAACCATGTGAAGCGAATGGTGGAATACCCATTTTGGCATGACCAAATTCTAGCTACATTTTGGCTTCTTGAAATTATAACTTCAAGTGTCATAACAATCCAGCCATGCATGTTTACATCAGTAATAGTGGCATGGTGCTTAACTTACCATTTGTACAATATTTATTCCCCTTCAATGCCTACCATGAATTCATAGTTAGACTACCATAAATACCCCAACTTCACTTTACCATTGTGATTGTAAACATTCAATTGTCATCCAATCCTAAATAACAAGATATTTACAAACTCGATATATATAGCAAAGAAAGTCTAACACATGCTAGCACCATAGTAACAGGCCTTTGCTACTTGGTTGGTGGTGTGTCCATGACAATTGGATCTTGGTTTTTTTCTTCAATGACCTCTTTTACACATCCTATGTCGCAACCCTAGCTTTGGGCTCGCGACCAAGGCAAGGGGTTGCAAAGTTGCGGGCCAAGAGGGAAGCCCGAAAGTCATGTCACATGCTCTTGGGAGTGCAAGAGAGTGGGAAGGAATAGGCCCTCACACTCCCAAGGGAACTCCCACTTTGGGAGTTGGAATCCCGATGGACTCTCGAATGTTTAGAGAGTGATTGTAGGGGTCAAAACCAAATGGATTGAAGAGTTATTTATATCATTGGAAAACTATTGAAACTTAGATGTCTAAAATGAGTTCGCATCACCCATTTGGATATCTGAAATACAAGTTATGGCCAAAAGAAAGGTCAGGAGTCAAATTGGCAATTTGATTCCCGACCACTAAAAGTCGGGAATCGACCCGGTTTACTTGTTTTCAGGTGGCGTGCGACATATTGTTGAAAAGCTCTCAATGGGGGCTACAACTTTTCTTTAGCCCTCATCTCAATCCAAGGTCTGCACGCGAAGTTATGGGCTCCCAAAGCTACGTGAGTCCCAATTTTGGCAGTTTCGGGACTCCCACTTGGGAATCCCGGGACAAAATGCCATTTGGATGTGGGCTTCATGGAGAGGCGCAGAGTATACTATAAAGGGGAAAGTGGTGGCTTCCCCCAAGTCCAGGCCGTGGTGAGTCTTGTGAGTCTGAGTTGCCCATGGTTCGTCCTAGCACCAAAAGTGCTCCAACTTGCACTAACCACCTTGTGTTGGTTTTGTGCACACCCGTGTGAATAAGTGAAGCTTGTCAATTCTTCCTAGTCCCATCCCGGAGCTCTAGCACGCCCTTTTACCCTTCCAAAGTGCTGCGAGCCAGGAAGTGTGCCCCGACTTTTTACTCTTTCGTTGTTTTTTGTTTGGGACTCACATTTGAATCCCTCAAGGAGTTGGGAGTGCATTATCCTATTTCTTTTTTGTTTGCCATTCACGTGCTATCTTGGCAACATCTGCATGTTGTTTGGCATGTAGGAGCTCCAAGTGCTTATGTAATCTTTCAAAAAGTTCTTTATATATGAATGTCTTATTTTTTACCTTTCCTTGATTACCTGTTGAAGCCACACAAAAAGGAATGAGTTATTGCCACCATTATCACATATCTTGGAATGGAAAGATGAGGAATTATCAAGATTCAAGATCTCTAATGAAACAAATGTACTTAATAAGATCGTAATGTTAGAGTCATAACATAAATTTGCATGCTGCACAACATGTTCATCATGCTTCTCCTATTGTTGCAACACTTGTTTAGGTCCAATTAGAATACAACACTCATTACCCATCATTATTTATACAAACAATTTGAAGAAGCCAACTTTAAATTATGCATATCATGTTAACAACTTCATCACATAAACCATTATCTCAACTCACAAGAATGTGGTTCCACAAGATGAAACCCTATACACATATAAAGACATTAATGCCTCATTTGAAATTGGAGACATGAGTGTTCAAAAAGATGTGCACATAACTAAAGAAACACTTATTCAAACTTTTTTAACCTTTTAAAGGTTTTCTATTGTTAATTGCCATGGAACTGTTCATGCAACCTTGTTCATGCCATGTATTTGCCACGATAGTTTTCTCACCTCATCAGTAATAATGCAAAGGTTCTTACAAGATGTTTGTAGCCATAATTACTATGAAATACATTTCTATAGAAAACCCATGTAAAAGCTTTCCAACCTAGGCATGCAACTTCTGATACATAAAAACACACAAGAATGCATAAACTATTATTAAAACTACAAACAATGATGATGCATGTCATTTAAGAATTCCACAACAAGTTGCAACAATATTCAAGATTCAACAAGAATTTGAACTAACCCATATGTCATTGGAACCTTCTAATGGTACGTAAAACTTGGGAGGCACTAACTCCACCAATTTGTCAAAAACTACCACCCAACACAAGAGATCACAACCGATCACTATTAGCTCCAAAGCTACACAAAATGGGCACCTTCCCTTCCCTCCTATGTCTCTATAGAACTCTCTTTTACACACACACGTGGCTTCCAAAACCCCAAGAAACCCTATCAGTCATATTATACAAATTCTAATAGAGTTGTCACTCACATAATGCAAGAAAAAAACACACATGCAAAGTCGTCTATAGGAGAAACAAAACACAATGCACAAGATTGCAAAAGAAAATCCGGAGAAGGGTTTTATTGATGTTTTACAAATGCAATGGGAGTGAATGAAGGCCTATAGGTTTGAGTTTGGTCCTACCTCTTCCCCAACCATTGTTGTTCAATCTTGACTTGTACCCTTTCTAATCACTAGAACTCCCATTGTTGCTCTTTGCTTACTATCTCCCAAAAGAACTTTCCCTTTTTAACTCTTTTGCATTGCTACAAACTAAAACCCAACACCTAGTTTTAATGTTGTGACGAAGAGATTAGGGCTAAGGTTTGGCATTCCCAACTTAAAACAAAAGTGAATTTTATGCACCCTTTTTTCTTTCTTTTTGTTAGAGATGTACTTTCAGGCAACTTCTAATTCAAGTTATCAAAAGGCCCGTTATTAATGCTAATCCTATTAGTTAATAGGCAACATGAATTTATAGAACAATTAAATTGTGACTAACATTTACACTTTTTGCCATCTTCACTTGATAGATGTAGTACATCAAACAATAAAAAAACCAAAAGAATGCAATGATTGCGTACAATTTCAAAATCAGTACCTAGTAACCATATTTGCAAAAAGTGGCACCTAGCAAACTCACATAATCCTTGACCAAAGAAGGTGATTTGCCATATGCATGTTATAGAATTAATCTTCCATCACTACTATCAATCTATTAATTGTTGATTCCCACAATTCAGTGTGTGCACTACTCATATGGCCACCATGAGGTGATTCACTCTCTTTCAAGAGGACAAATCCCTAATAGACACAAGTTTTGCATCACATGATTTGCAGTTGATTTCATGTATAAACTTCTACACAATGGGAAAGTTCAAGCTATGTGGAACTAATGATCTAAAATCAACTATTGAACAAGCTATTGAATTCCAAAAAACACAAAAGGTTTTCACCATTGAATCAAATGTGTCATGTTTATAAGTTGCATAGTAGCAAGACCATCATCACAAAGTTCAAAGAAAAAATGTCTACAAAAGACGAATTATCAAGTTTTCAAGTTCAACTTTGGAAATCAATGTATTCACCTATTTCATCAGACATTGATCAAGAAACACATTGAAGTCTTTTGGACTAAAAGATTGCAAGGCAAAATAGGAGGACAAATTATATGATTCAAGTTTTGTTTTTGGTTGTGAGTTTTTACCATGGGAATAGTAGGATAATTCGTCATAAAGTTTCTAGAATGGTAACATATAGGTACTGCAGATTGATTAAAGACTCATAAGTCAAGTGTCGAAAGTACTTTACAACTCGCAAGTTGAAGCTTGCTTCATTAGACGTTTCATCATCATTAGTAGCATCAAGGCCAAATTTTTTGTTATTCATGATCATGGCTGCAACATATTCAAATTGATCTTCTTTTTTAGATTTTTCAAAAGTATATATAATTTTTTTTTCAATTTGTTTTGCAAATTCCAGGTGCTATATCATCATGTACATAAACTTGCAATAGTGCTCACAACAAAAAAAAACACCAAATGCAAAAGTTACCATATCTATTTAACTTGAAGTCAAATAGACAATAGTTGGTGCACCTACCATTTCTGTAGGAGATGATTCCATGGAAACATCTGGCCCACCCAATATCTTTCATTGATTTTTTTGTGAACATTCTAGATTTGCATCAAAGAGCATGCAACAAGACCAAAGACACAAGGTTGTCCCAATGTGTTTTTTTGGTGAAATTTTAGGGATTGACAAAAAAAGAGGTGCATGCTGAGAAACACACGCACGAGGGTGACTGGTAGTAGTGGATGATGATGATGCTTTATGAATTCCGAATGTTATATAGCCCAAGGGAGGAACCATAGCCAACAACACAAGGTGAAACCATGGCAGATTGTTGTTAGCAACACTCACATCATTGCCAACAAGGAATGATTATGTTGATCACCATGTGTGGAAAATCATATTGGACAAGAATATTATCAAGATTACTATCTTGATATTCTAAAAAAAGACTTACCAAATTCTTGTGGAACATTGGTTTATCAAAATTGTCATCTAAAATATGGTTGTTTATGTGCAAAAAGATTGGTCATAAATGCAATGTTGAACTCAATTTGAGAACTTTCATTTTGTATCCTCTCCAAATAGTCTACAATATTATGATGTTTGGTTGACAACTAAATGTTAACAACAAAAATCACCTTTACACCATATGAGGAAATATTGAAAATTAGACCTTAATTAGATAAAATGAGGTGGAACCTTTTGATTTCATGCAATGCAACCTTGTAGGTTGAATTTAGTTTTTAAAGTACATTGTTCATGTCCAAAATTAGATACAAGCTCATTTTGAACAAGGTCAGATAGTTGTAATGTGGGGGTGTGGGGTGCTAGGGCATGGAGGTTCATGGTGGCACATGATGACATGGCCTTGATTTGTCACTAGGCATGACATGATATGGCACTAATGTGGCATCAATGTGGCAAATGGATGATGTGGCATCATGTGGCATATGATGAGGTGGAATTGATGTCACACCCACATGGCCAAGTGTTGATGTGGCATGGGTGGGAATGCAAGGTGTAGGTTTAGGCAAAGGTGTGAGGGTGCATGATTTGGTAGGGGTGTAGGGTTGTGAATGTCCACTATGGTAGAATGAATGTTGTGACAAATGGGAACATGAAAAGTTATCACATAGATGGGAATGTGACATCATAAGGATGGGAACATGATGTCAAACGCTAGGAACATGTTATACTTCATATTTGGTTTATAGCCATACATGGCTAAATGTTCTCAGGGACGATCACTAGTGATTCTAGGTCTTAGTATGGATAGTAGCCATCTTGGCTACAACCCCAAATTTGCAAAAAAAATGAGCCACTAGGGGCTCAAGGGCCCTGCATTGGTGGGAGGAGGCATATTAATAGTTTGTTGGTAGCCATGCACATGGTAAATATCTTCTCATAGGAAAGGTTATGGTGCATCCACATTGATGTTAATTCAATGTTAAATGGTAATCTAGGTGGCATCCCAAGTGGCACCCAATGTTAAATGGTTGATAGCTTAATGTTAAGTGAATGTTAACTTAACATAAAATGTTCATGGTAAGTAGGTGTAAGTCCTAAATGACTAGCATGATGTTAGGGGACTCAACACCAAAGTCCCTAACACTAAGTGTGAATGCACTTTAAAGTATACAATATTGTTGTGAAGGGGTAAATGTGCATAGAAATAAGTTTTTTTTGGGTAGAAAAGAAGTGAACATTGGAAGGAGGTGGTCGGCAACACCCTAGTGGCAAAAGAGGCATAGTAGAAACCTAGTAGTTACCTATTTTCGTACATAGATACCTATATCTGAGACCTATTTCCTACAGAATTAGTTACCTAGGTGAAACCAAATGTTAACTCAGTTGAGGTTCATCCACAAGTGAGTAATAATGGGCATCCAATGGATGGTGCACTAGTGGGTGCTGGTTCACCAAAGGTATGGTCTTCCCTCCTTGTTATGGCTACTAGGTATTCATGGTAGTATATTTGTGACTCGTATTAAGTAGTTGTGAGGACCCCCGAAGTTTTTTTTTTTTTTTGTGATGGGCATTACTGATTGGCCCATAACAAAAAAACATTAATCAAGCTTTGGACAGCCCCAAAATACATAGGTATATTATAGTCTCCTACTTTTGGGGGTCTTTATATTTATACAAGAGTAGAGTTTATGACAAAGGTATGTGATAAAGTGATCCATTATTGGGAAGACAATGGAGGTTCCATGTTTGGAACTTGGGGAGGATTTTGGGAACCAAGCAAGAATTTGATTGGAACACAGTGAGAACACATTGGGAACAACAGAAATCCAACAGCCCCACCCTCACCCCAAAACCCAAGTAAAAACCTGCCCCTCCTCCCCTCGGTGCATGCTGCTCCACCTCATTCACTATAAGAATTTTTTTGCCCACCTATGTTCTTTGCCATTTTTGGGCCTAGGCCAATCACAGGGGCATGAAGTGTGGGTGTATATTTGTTGTGGCTGCTCAATGGAGAGTCAAATTTCAAAGATTAATATAATATTTTATAATCAGTAAAGTGTTATAAAGCATTATAATTTGGTATTGCCACAACAATGGCTCCTTCCAATCCAGCAAGAATTTAAATTATCCACATATTCCCAAAGAAGACCCAAGTTGCGAAAACATTGGGAAAGAGGACTTAAAAGAAAGAAAAAAGGACCAAAGTCAGCAAAAAGCGGGCAAAAAAGTTGATTAATAAGAATAACATGAATAGAAGTGTTTTTTAAAACATTGTGCAAGAAGAGTTTATGAAGAGAATTCATTAATAGGTACATGATATGTTATGAGCACTGGTTTTAGCTCTTAGTCAGAGCTGTAATTTTTTTCCAAAATGACTTTGATGCAATTCATGTCTCATACATTTGTTACTTGTGCCAAATTTGTGTTTTGTTTTTATTAACTTGTTCCAGAATTCTGGTGCCAAATCAAAACACTTTCTTATCATTTCAAGCAAAACATTGTGATGTAGTAGCCAAGCTCTACAAAGAGATTTTGATTCCAAAATACAGCAGTGTGGAAGCATGCAATTCCAGAAAATAAATGGACCCACTTATAGTAGTACCCAATCAAGATTCAAAAAACCCAATGCATATAAAAAAATATTGTCCAAGTAACAGCAAACATGAAACTCAAAAGGAGGATTGAATGATAAAACCTTCCAAACTCATGTTGACTAACACAATTCAGAACTCAATCAAGAATGTTTTGATCTCCATAGGTGCAAGTACAACCATATATTTGGTGCTGATCATTGGGTCTCCACAAGAACAGTTTTTGATCAATGGGTCTCTGCAAGGAGTGTTTTTTGTCATTGGGTTGCCTCAAGGAGTGTTTTTGGGACTACCATCAGCAGCACCACCCCCACCACCTTCAATGTGGCATTGTAACTCCTTCCTCATTTCAAATTTTTTTTGATTGGCAGAAAAAGAGACCTCTTCAACTTTCATCTGCAAATCAAGATACGAACAAAACATTTTTAAAAAAAACTTCAAACTTGCAACTTTGCATGTGGAGGTGGTCCTTGAAGATGACAAGATAATCAGAACAGACTAGTGTGGAATTCCTCTGAGCATGACACTTTCGAACATGTATGGAGCAAATGAAAACAAGATACAGGAAACTGTTTCCTGTCCAGAAGCCCACTCATGTCTCAGTTGGAGAAAAGGGCCTGTAGATTGACTATGGCACTCTTAGACAAGATCTCAATTTCTTCCACCTCAAAAATGTTGGCCAGGCAAACATTGATCATATACCTCCTGCACCCATTGCCAAGATTGTTAAAACATAGGGATATAATAAGATAAGATGTTGGGAAAAAACCACCTTCCCAACTCAAGAAGTGTCTTTCAAACATAATTTTCTTACTTTTTATCTACTCTCATTAGTAAGAACTGCTGCTACAACATTATTTTTTGCTGACAGGCAGAGCTCTCAACATTTTGAACCACCCACCCACATTGAGAATCTATCCAGCAAGGAATGATTTTGTTGTTACCTGAAGTGTAACAATTGGCAGCTTGTAGTGTGGGTTCATGGCTGAAACTGTGGTGATTGGATGACATCTCCATTTCCATCCTACCACAAGGAACAGACCTGTGTCAGTCAGTGTTTGTGCAAAATGCTCCACAACAAATATATCTGCAAAATGTGTAAGATCTGCAGATCTTTTATCATAAACTAGATAAATAGACAGACTTCCATTCTCACGTCTAACGTGCTAGAAGACAAAAGTGATCTTGTATATTTCAAGCAATGATCCAAGTACCTCAAGCACAGAGAAGGCAAAATATAGAGGCAACTTTCTGCCCATGCACATGGTGCCATTGTGCAGATTGTTCTGAAGGACCAATATTGATGTAAAATATTCCTTGCACCTGTATATCAGCCCCATTGCCATACCATGCCAGGGCACTTGTCATGCACTTCAAACATTGAACAACAGGTTGCACATGTATGCTATCATCTCCAGCACAGAAAAGATCTGTAGTTCAAAATGGAGCACACTTCATTTTAAGAATTATCTCAGCGAAGGTTTAGAGTTTTAGGGTTTTTTGGGAAGAGAACCAACCATAGACGAGAACCTGGCAGTAACTTCAACAGGAATGTGGATAAAAAGGCATAAAATCTATGTTGTTGAGAGTGTATATATGTATACTGGGAGCACATACAGTCAGGCCTTCACATTTGCCATTGCTGTTGCACACTGTCTCATTCAGCACCTCTGCCACACCCCATCCATCATCATGCAGCAAGCATCTGGGAAAAAATAAATAGCATTAAACTGTAAACAACAGTTTTTCCCCTTTCATCCTCCACTGTTGTATGGTTTCAAATTCATGCCCGACAAACAGTTCATTTTTTATAGAACCCAACTCTTTTGCAGCAACAGGAAAAATTCAGCAATTTCAGGCCTTTGTAAATGTGTCAACCACTAGCTTTTTTCTCTCAGGCGCATGTCATGTACCTGTGCAGCATAAGCTCAAGTTCACCATCAGAAATGCTAGATCTACCTACCTCTCTGTCCACCAGTACAAAAAGATCAGTCGTATTATCTTTCAGATAAATTCCCAAATTTAGCTGTAAAACAAATATGGGCAGCATCTTCTTGTATTAATTTAGCTGCAATAACTGCTCACAGTCTTCTTCCTATGACCTCCATTCCTAAACCCTCAACCCTCAACCCCCAGAATCCTGAACCCTAAACCCATAAAATGTAGGCTGAGAGGAGTGTGTGCATTCGATAGCAGTTGCCAACAATAGGCTCTTTGACTGTCTAGTCCCAGTCTGTCCTTTGATCTTGCACTTACAAACCAATCCAAGAAGATCAACCCCAAGACCCCAAAAATTCCTCAGGTTCAGATAGCTGGGGTAACAACTAGTGGCATCAGATTTTCAATCTTGGAATCACCCAAAACAATCCAAAACCTGCACACTCAAACACCAAGTGAAAGTTTTTCAACAGCAGATGATCTTATGAGCAGGAAACAAAAGCAGCCAGATCTTTACCCATTTGAGAAAATCACAACCGTTTGAATCTGTAGAACTCCTTATTGCTTGTTAGATTAGTTATCAATCTGGTTACCACCTCCTTGAAAAGGTTGTCCTCAATAGGAATAGGATCAACCTTTCAATAGCCACGAACCCAACAATTGGTCTGTTTGTCAGTCACTGAGTATAAAATATTGTACAATAATTTCCACAAAACAAAAAAGCCTATGATTTATACAGTAGCATAAAGACAAAAGAAGCTTGTTCAATTTAGGGTTTAGGGTTTAGTTGTGGCCCACACTAGCAAACATCCCAAGCATGCGAATGCATCCAAGCAAGTGCAAGTATCCATTATGGTCTCTCTGAGTAGCGTAATGATCTAGACTACATTCTGAATGATACACTGGAAAGTTCGAATATCCAGACATATAGTGAAATGAACCTCTGCATACTCTGCATCCTTATAGATCCGAATCACCTGCAAGAGTGTTCAACATTAAGAGCCTGAAAAAAAGAAACCCATTAAGGTCTGTGAATTGAAGAAGTGCCAAACGACAAGAAGCAACACTTTCAGGGGAATCATTGTTATGTTCCTCTTGCGTCAGAAGTCCACGAGCACCTGATTTCAGCTCACCCCCATACATGTTCACCCCAAACACATGCATAATCACTGAGAGATAGTCTTCATTAAACCCTGATTTTGTGAAGACCTGCAAATCCACACTGATCGCATCCCTGTGCACAATCCAGATCCATACTTGATGATCCTGGAAGCTTTCAGATTGAGCATCACATGATGAGATCATTGCTAGTGAAAACTTCATAGGTCCTTCATCAGGCATGTCTAACCAGGAGAGTGTGACTGTTGTTATATCTCATCCAGCAATCACAATGTTGAGCATTGTGTCCCGAAGATTTTTGTCTGTGAAAATCTCTGCGCCTTTTTCAGCTTCTTCGTTGAGCAACGGAAACCTTATGAAGAGATCTCGCTTTCCAAGCAAATCTTTGGCTACCTGCAGCAACCATGCAAGGTCCAAAAAAGAAGAAGCTGAATGCATCATGGACATGAAGCTCACAATATCTGGGGTTTGAGGGTATCAACTATGTGTATTCTGAATATCGCCAAATTTGGCTAAATGATTTATGGACTATAGCCACTTGAGCAACATCACGAAATTAAGGGGGAAAAAAATACTAGACCATCCGTTCCCCCTCGGAGTTATTAGAAAGTTGGGCACAGTACCGAGTAGCCATGGTGACAGAAGGTCCAGGTGCCAGTTGAGTGTTCTACGACATTGTGACAGCGGCACAACGACAGCAGCAAGCGGTCTTGCACGGTGTGCATCGGCTGTTGTGCGCGACAATTGTGCTCATGGAGCGCAACAACTACACTAGGAAGGCGCCCGCTCGCACGGTGGTAACTTCCCCTCCCCCCTTCTTGTGGTTACGGACTCCGTACGTAGTAGGAAAACAGAGGACCGAAGGACCACAGGGAAACATGAGCACTTGTCCAAGTTTAGTCTTCGTTTTGCGTTATGAGTTCCGACGTCTGTGCGGACAGGGAATAGATCAATCGAGTGCGGCAGTGATTTTTTTTTCTCTCTAGTGGGTTTGTTGCTTGTTTTTTTCTTTTGGTTTTTTTCGATTTTTTTGGGTTTTCAAGGACTGGGATTATTAGGGGTTTGAAGGACCTGGAGGAGGGATGAGCCAATAGGTGTGATATTGCTATGCCATGTGCAAAGTAGTGGATTATTGCTAGCAAGCGTCGTGGCGACAGTGGGGGAGTTCTTGTTCTAGGGGAGGTGGAATCAGGAGATTGATTTGGAGTCTTCAGGTTCATGGTTACCTCTCTAAGGAGTGGAGGAGGAGAAGAACCAGAAGGGGACAAGTAGAGAGGGAAGGGAGCAAGTTAGGTTGTGAGATTGTGGGATTTTTCTTTTTCTTTTTTGTCTCTTTGTGTTGAAATGGATGGAAGGTCTTCTTCGACTCTCTTCGTCTCTTTTCCTCATTTCTTCTTTTCCTTTTCTTGAAACAACAATGTCATATTTGTAAGAAAAGGGATGTCCTCCTTTGTAACAAAATTACACAAAGTTGCAAGATGGAGTTGGCTAGGGCCTTATGACAAGCATATTTGTTTCTTTGTATTGATGCACAAAATCAACTTGAACTAGGGGATGGTTGCAAGCTAAGGGTAAGGGGATTTTGCATCATTAGCTGTTGCATAGGCACTACCTCTTTGTATGTCTCTTTGTACCTTGGGGCTCATGAAGCATGGAACATAAAATGATGTGAAGCTTCCTATAGGTTGGATGTGGAAATTGAAAGAACATAATGGAACATAATTGCATCCATTCATGATGAAAGTGATGATAATGGTTTTTATTAACTCCATTCCTTTTTTTTGTTGGCAACACTAGGCATAAGTATGGCAAAACACATGGGGGAAAATTTGAAAGTAGATTTTGAACAATTTGAAAGAAACATAGATCTATTGAGTATTTTGTATCTAGATTCACATGGTGATATTCAAGACCCATTTATGATGATTGATATCATGTGATGGTTTCATGATGGTTTTTATGATGTGAATTTGCCTATGAAATTGGCAAATTCTATGGAAAATGTTTCTTTTGTTCCATTGGGTGATTTGATGCCACATCTCAAAGGCAACATACCACAAATACAACACCAATTTTCAAACCCATGTTCAACAATGCAAATTGAATCACATGTTTGATTCTCTTTTCTTTATGAATGGTTTTAGTTATGAATATGTATACAAGGTTATAGATTCAATTTTTTGTGATTTTTTTAATAATTAGTTTAGGTTCATTTGTTTTAAACATCTTTGACCTTATAAGCACCAAAACAATTGAGGTCATTTAGGGCAAGATGAGGTGATAGAAAAATGCAAATTTTCTTCTCATAATTCCAATGAATATTATTGTATTTACTGTGAAAAAAAGCTTTCACAAAATGTAAACCGTATTGAAGCGCACAACAAAAGCTGTTCCCATGTTTGATTTGTCAAGCTTTAACAAAAAAATGACATATCTTAAACGACTTTCAATCGGTACTTCTTTTTTAAAACTTTTATTTTCTTGCAATTGGTATATGTGCATGTATTAGTATCCTTATCATTGTTTTTTGTATTAAAATTGCAGAATGGGGTGTAATGGGGCATTATATGGTTTGTAAAATTTGTGACGTTTTTGTGCTTACTTGCTTTGAAAGGATTGAATAACATCTTACAAGATCAAAACATGTCCAAAGTTTTCATAAACAATTGGACAATGTAGTCCAGAAGACATGTAAGTTTTTTTATATTTTCTTTTCACATTGCGAATGATTGTTTACATGTTGAATATTTATGATAGGTTTGAATGATGAACCTTGTTTATATAATTAGGTGTGGAATCTGGAAGAGCTAATCCATTCTTGGTAAATACACAAGTTATCTTCCATCAAATGTCAAATGTTTACACATATTTTTCAAGGATAAAAAACCAAGACAACATTGCATGGAAAAATTGATCTTCAAGTTAAATTGTTAAGTTTCCAAAATTTGGAAAATTTAACAGTATTCATTGAAAAACAAAATATGTCTAATTGCTAGAGTTTTATTACACAATGTAATTTCATCTTATGAATTGGATGAACTTTATAAAGAAGCAAAATGGTTGGAAAGAAATGCAAATGAATACAAACGAAATCCCACCATGGGAGGATAATAAATGTGTATGTTTGGTTGGAGGAAGAATATGTTCAAGTCTAGTGTTGTTGGTGCTTATGGAAGGTAAAAAATTTTTTTATAATGTGTTGTGTTTAGGGTGTTCAATTCCAATTATGAAGCTTATGGGTTTGTTTTTTTGTTTTTTTTGGGTATGTACATCATGTGTTAGAAGTTGAGAAAAAATTGAGTGATTTTATTGAGAGAATAAATCAATTCTTGATACAAATATTTCCAAAGGTGATGGAAATCTTGGAGAGTAAAAGGAAAAGACTTCAATTTCCTAACACTGAAGGTTGTGTGGTGAAAAATTCACCATTCACCACTATTGCATTCACAAAGGATTATGAAATTAACATTCATGAAAATAAGGATGATGATGATTTATGTTTCATTTTGTGGTTACGAGAAGGTATTTGAACACACCTCTAAATTTTGGTTTGAATGTTGTTCGTAATTGTTCATGCATTGATTTGATTTTTTGTTTTATGTGTTTGGTGTAGACTGAAAGGTGCATGCTACTGGAGAAAGTACATTCTATCTTCTGGAGTTTGGTTTGAAGTTCAAAGGAGTCAATGGTACAATTTTCATGTTCATGGTTCATAAGATTTTGCATTACATTTTTAAAAATGCCAATGGCATCCAATATGGCATTGCATTTTTTCAAAAAACATCTATTTTTAGACATTTGAAGTGTCAAATTTTAGTGCAATTTGTGTGTTGATCAAGCCTCATTGGGGTTGAAATAGTATTCCATTTTGAATTTTTGTGAATAGTGATCAAGTTTGAAAGATGCTTGAAATTTTATTCAAAATGAAGTACTTATTATCTTGGAGGTGGATGGGGCATATTTTGCTATTGGGATTGTTCCAAATTCTTTTGAAGGAACAAGTTTCATGAATAGCGATCAAACCTTTTTGATGCTTGAAACATTATTCTAAAATCATGGGAAAATGATTATTGATCAACCATCATCAATGGTTGGAACAATATTCTATGATTGCATCTCACCACACAATTTCCTCATAAATTTTGGAGGGACAAAGGTTAATGAATAATGATCAAACTTTTTTGGTGCTTGAAACATTATTTTAAGATCATGGGAAAATTATTATTGAACAACCATCATCAATGGTCAAAATAATATTCTATGATTACATCTCCCCACACAATTTCTTCATAAATTTTGGAGGGACAAATGTTTAATAATAGTGATCAAGACTTTCCAATGCTTGAAATATTATTCTAAAATCATGGCAAAATGATTATTGATCAATCATCATGAATGGTTGGAACAATATTCTATGAATGCATCTCACCACACAATTTTTTCATAAATTTTGGCGGAACAAAGGTCAATGAATAGTGATCAAAATGACCTCATCCTTGAAACATCATTCAACAACTTGTGGGAAAGTAATCATTAATTAATCCCATCCTACTATGGTCGATTGATAAAAAATATTAAGCAATAATTACATCATAGTTTTTTTTTTCTATTGGTACAAACCTTTTTTTCACCTTCAACTAACCATTGTAAGTTTCATTGATTTGTTAGGACAAAACCATTTTCCTATCAAACCCGCATATTTTGACTTTTTGGCATTTAATGGTATAATCCAAAATCACATACTGACCACCATTAGACATGTTCATAACTTGTATGTAAAAAATATTTTTTCAAGATCAAATAATGAACATCACCATTGGAGATGGTCTAATAAAATGCCTTCCAGCTACATTATATGAAATTTCTTTGAATTTTTTTTCTTTGAATTAGCAAAATAAACATAGAGGTAGGAAAAATTAAATTAAATGTTTCAAAATTTGGAATGCCCAATAGATAGCACACGTTATATTGGACTTCCCAAATTTTCAGAGGTACAATGAAATGTTCAAATTAATGGGGGTCCAAAATTTGTGTTGAAAAATATTGGGTTGGTTTTTACATTAGAGAAAAAGGTTCAATAACACATCAAACAAAGTGTAGTTGTGAGCCATACCGACATAGCCATGTCTGGTAGTTTCAATTTTTTAAAATTGCATCATGGATATTCGAATGTGGTAAGGTTATTAAGGGTTTTTAACAACTTCGTGTTAAAATAAAAGATGATGAATGCACATGGTTATATAAGGGGGTTGTTTTATTTTCTAAAATATAATATTGGTGAATAAAGTGTTGGGTTAATTTTTTTATTTAACAAAAAACTAGTAAACCGTAGTTTTAGAACCTCAGTGGCGTAATTAGGGGTAAGAAATCTCTAGAGGGTTGGGGGTAGAGATATACACCAAATTCATGGTGTGTAACAAAACATTCGTCTTATTCTAGTATTTAATGAATAGCAAGGATGTTTAAAATTCATGAAGCAGGTGAAGGGGTGTCAATGGAAGGTCGAATAAAGATAAAACAATCTTCAAACCTTATAAGCATAAGATTAATTTGAAACAACTTAACGATTAAATAAACGAGGGGGGATAAGGTGGTAATGGCAACATGGGTTTTATAATGAATGAAACATTTATTTAGATTATGGATAAGTTCAATGAGGAGCTGCAATTACATGTTGAGTCTTGGGTTATGTCACAATGATAGTTCATAATTGTAAGAAATCTAGGATGCGTTGAATGGTGCAAACTAGGTGGTCCGCTTTGCTATTAGAAGGTAATCAACAAATCGAATCACGTAACCAATGATAGTGTCCAACACCAAGAATTGAAGACCATGCGAAAATGGAAGTGTCTTCAATTTCATAACAACTTTCATAAACGATTTCAGGTTCATCATCAAAAGCGAGGTCGACTTATAACAAAATCACTAGGGTGTGAGAGTTCGGAGAAATGTGATAGTTTCAAGCTCGAGGGGGATTAACTTCAAAACGAGTGCGCACTTTTCGTGATTCGGGGTCTTCATCACAAGGATGTTGCGTCAACATCAAATTTAAAGATGGCTCCAGAACCGGTTCCTCATTCACTTGCATAGTTTGAGGCTTATAAGACGTGACCATATGTAACGCCACAATTTCAAGAGAAAAAAAGAGATCTTCAACCAAAATCAAATCGACAATGAATGTGTGGGGACTTGTGACATTAAAATGCGCGATCATAATTTATAGGCCAAGGAAAAAGGAGGAAATACGTAAATAACGGCCTAGAACCATGGTAAAGTAAAACCTTAATATCAAAGGAAAAAATGAAGGTCTAAGTAAAGTTTCTTAGGGGGAAAGTGGGAAAGGGTGAAAAGGTGCTTCTCCTTCTCTTCCATTAGTTACCAAGCATGGGAACCTTTTCCTTCTCCTTCCATTGGTCAACCGAGTTGGGATCTTCCTTCATCTCCTTCCTTTTCTTTAAAAAGACAAATCCAGATCATTTGGGTTTTCTCTTTCTGGACATAATTTTTAATTCAAATCTTGAGAAGACTTGTTCCCACAACCATTTTTGGTAGGAGAAAAATGATTAGTCTTAGTAGATGGTAGAAAAAAGAAAAGTAGATTAGATGTTGTAATAGTTTTCAAAGAATGGAAGTGAATAGGGATAATGTTGGGAGCTTGAAGTCTTAAAAAAATTTTACAAACCTTTTCGGGCTTGGTAGCATAACTTATTACTAATTTAGTTGTAGAGCTTAGGATTTGGTAAAAAGGTGCACCTTGTAGTTAACTTTCTAAAGAGTTAAGGCAAGTTAAATTTGAATAACATATGTGTAAGGAATAATATTTTAAATGACTAGTGGTCTACAACCAAGTTCAACTTCTTACCTTCACAAAGCCCTCTCGGGTTTGGTAGCATAATATATTATTGGTTTAACTAAAAAGTTTAGGATTTGGTAAAAAGGTGCGCCTTGTAGTTAGCTTTCTAAATAACTAAAACAAACTAAATTTGGATAACATATGTGTTAGGAATAATATTTTAAGTGACTGGTGGCCTGTAGCCAAGTTAAATATGGTGTTGAACCCTTACAAGTTGGTTTAAATGAATGAGAATTTAACATAAAATTTTAAGATTTGGCTTGTTTGAGCTTGAAAAATGTATTTATCAAATCTAAATCATAATTGATGCATAAGACACAAGCTATTTGGTTTCAACTATAAACGTAATTTGACATGGAAAAAATGATTTTTCATGAAATAAATAGCCCATATTCCCCATGTTTAAAAGTGAAAATTTCCAAATTGCCATATTTGATGCACTAAAGTTCCAACATGTAGCCAAGGGAATTAACAAACTTTTTTCCACATCTATTTACATGTATAGAGCCAAGGCACGATTAGAAGCTATTGATGCTACTCTTCCCTCTCCAAATTTGGTTTAAATATTTTTTGGATGACATAAACCTTGGTTATATTAGATAACCCCTAAAAAAAAACTACACTTAGGTATTGAAATGTGTGGTTGAAGGTGTGGGCTCTAAATAGGTGTGGGGGATATGCAAGTGGTTCATTTCTTATTCACATGTTCTCATGGGGAAAACATTGAAATGAAACAATGTGTTTTTTAAGCATTGTGTGGTATTCCCAACATGGCCATCATCCATTATTTTAATCACATTTTAATCTTCTTTTTTTAGTCTAAATAGACCAAAATGGCAAGTATTGATTTTTTATTTTAGATTTTGGGTAGCTTCCATAGTTTCAACTTTTTTTTTGATGGGCCAATCAAAATGGTTCATTGTTTAAAATAAATAAATAAATAAATAAAGTTGGAGTTAGAAAGCACCCTAACCAATTAATATGAATCACATTATACTATACATATCTTTTGCTAAAAATTCTACCCTTTAACCTACATGTATTTACATTTTAAAGATAAATAAATAACATGTCTTCCTTTTGGCCATAGGGTAATAAAGGACACCCATTTGGTTTTCATAAAAAAATTGGACATGCATGCCTAATTAAAACAAGTTACAATAAGTAGCCACATGATTTTTAATATGAAAGGTTTAGGTTTGAGGCCACTGTGGAAATTGAGGCGCCATCATAAGGCTAACATTGCCTAGTGGAGGTGCAAAAATTTCTCAAAGGGCCTAAAACCAATAGTCTTTACCTTGATAAAGGAATGGCTATAATTTTAGTCAAAAGAGGTAGCGTACAAAGTTATAAGATTTTGTTGTTTAGCGGACTAGTATTTTATAAACTTATTAAACATAAAAACATATTACTTGTAAAACATTACCCAATTTTTTTTGTGTATTTTGAGGTTATGTTATAAAGCAAAATGCAATGGTGGTGCATTTCAAAAAATGGAATGCACTCCCATTTTATCTCCGTTGTAGAGGAAGGCATTCCATTTTTTGAAATGCATTGCCACCTTTTTTAATTAAAAAGTCAATGATATACTCGACGAATACCCATCACATATCATGGGTTAAAAATTTAAAAATGAAAAAATTGGTAGTGCTTTATGTTGAGCAATGCCCTAGTCCTTGGGTGTTACCTCACACTTAATAAAACACTAAAACTATAAAGGGAAATTTTGGCCAATTCTTATGTTTCATCAATACATTAATATGTCATTGGTTCACCAAATGTAAACCAACCTTTTTTCTTCATGGGCAAATTTTGCATTAAATTAACTTGGGATACATGTTTTCCAGGTATACAAAGGTTTTATCATGCAAAAAATGGTCCCAACTATGGATAAAATCTAAGGACAAGGAAGTCCAAATAGTCACATATTTATGAGAAGTCCTTGTAGGTAGCCAATAATATAGAAAAAAATTATTTTTCTTTATTCACATTTTTAGAATGTAGCCAAATTTGACAATATTGTTTTTTAGATGATCACAATGTTAGACACATCACAAAACAAGTTGGAAAGGAACAATACATTCATAAACCTCTTTGAAGTGGGTGAATGTTGATGTGGAATATCAACAAAACCTTATTAGTCTAGAACTTCATCTACATACTTTAACCCAAATTTTGAAAGGGGAGTTGGGGGGGGGTGTTAAAGGTAGAGGATTGGGATCTTTTCTCTTCTCCCAAACCTTGGACCCCAAAATTTTCTAAGCTTAAGCCCAATTGTAAACCAAAATGTTCATATTTTGTCAACCCTAACCCAAAATGGTAGCATAGAATTACTTAATGAGTTGTTAAAGAGCCTTAAAAACTAACATTTATTCCCAAAGTTTAAAACACAACAAAGTTGGTGCATATCTTTTTTTAATCAAGATTTATTGGCCCACATTAATATACCATGCATAAAGGACCAATCATATTTTTCTACTAGTTTTAGGTTACTTTTCAAGAGTGATTTTTCCTTGGGATTTACAACCTTGTAAAATGCTAGTCAATTGGCCAACAAGATCTTACAATTTGTGAGCTACCCATGTAAAAAACATTTGATTGACTTTTCATACAAATGAAAATGGTGTAGGCCTACGCCCATGTAAGATTTGGGCATGGGTCTGAGCTGAAACATTGTCTCTTACAAAATAAAAACACCCTCACTTAAGGACCATGGTTCTTCCAAGGATTTTCCAACGTTGTCAAAGTGGTTATAATCACTACTACAAATCATGACCTTTTAGAAGGTCCAACTTGACCAAAATGTTTGTTTTGATTAGAAATGATCTCCATCTTGAATAGTGGGCTGGGGCATGAAAGACATGTGTTACTTTTTACTAATACATTTGATTAAAGTGACATTTTTGACCAAGTGTCAATTGGTCATTTAGTCAAAAGGGACAAAAAAAAAGAAAAAGATCATTCAAAATGACCATGCCTTAATCAAATTGAACATACTAATTTAACATTAGTTAGGTAGGCCTAGGTCAAGGCTACCTACATACTTAACATACATAATTAACTAACCTAGTATAACTAGCCTACTAGTTTATTAATTGATTTGGGATTTTGCTTGATACATGTTCTTTATAGGGTATTACCTTGTGGATACACAAATTTAATGGGTGTTTATAGAATTGAAAGAAAACATAGTAAAATGAATAAGATGATTGTTTTGGGGGTTAAACAAATATTAGTTTTTCCAAATTTATTCACTTATTATGAACAAGACATGGCAAAATCAGTGATACTTTTGGATTATTATGATATGGTGTATGAAGGACATTATGAAAAATGGTAGATTATGACTCCTGTTAAAAGAGAAGATAAATGGATGAAAAAAAAAAAAACTATAAAAGAAGCTAAACAAAAAAATTAACATAAATTATAATTATGGGTGGAATTTTCAAACTTATTTTTATACACCAAGGAATGCACCAAAATTAGATAAGTGGGCTAATTTTTAAGAGAAATTTAAAACATTACCTCAAAACATATAAGAATTGATTATTAAGAAAATACATGGTGGCACTAAGGTGTGGTGTATACAACATAGATCACTAATTATTGATGTTATAAAATTGACAAAATATAGAAGATGGTTACCAGTAATTGTATGCATAATCAAATTAATTCCTATAAGGAATTTTTTTGCAACACATCATTCAATTCAGTTCCTTGACATAAAAAGATTTATTGGACCCAACATTAATGTATTAATTTAAAAAATGGATGCCAAGTGATATGCTTTGGGCACCTAGGTCTATGGGTTCTAAATATGTCATGAGGATAAGAGGGAGTGAGGAATACATATCTGAAATAATTGAATAAGAAGAATTTTGGTCTACAGTCATGATTCCAGAATTATATGGGAATTCAAAATTAGGAGTAACAATAAAAATGGTTATAAAAGAGAAACAAGAATTTCTATTTGGAGCCTATGTCGGATAAAGATAGAGAAGAGAAAGAGAAGAGAATAATAGATTGAGAGACTAGAGAAGAGAGAATTGAAAGGAAGTTAAAGAGGCTACTATTATAGCTCAACAATCCATTACACATAATAGATGGAGAAGTATTGGCGTAATCTTTAATTCACCAATAGCATATCAAGTACTTCAACCTATAAAAGAAGAAATAGTAATTATTGTTGCTCAAACTAATGTTGAGGAAATGAACGGATTGACAAGTGATGGAACTCAACTTGATCTATGGAAACATGCTCATCGAATGTTGATCATGAATATCAAAAACCAATTGAAGAATTGAATATGTTGTTATTGAATACACAAAAGAAGATTGTCAATGCATTTGGAACAATTGATTGGGTGACAAAAGAGGGGTGGCCTCAAATACCAAGATGGCAAGCTAACAAAAAATCAGTAAAAACTTTGAAGAACAGTGGAAGTAATGACCAACCACTCGAAAGAGAACTATTTGGAACAACTTCGAATCTTGATTTGGTTAATACAAGAACTTTCTTAACTCCACAACCATCAATTATTGCAACAATGATGAATGTGAATGCACTCACGGTTGTCATACTTGCTACTGTTTTGTGCATTCAACTATTGAAGTATCATGACAATGATTATTCTGTTATACATATTTGACAACTAACTTAAGTATATGTGACTAATGGAGAAGATACAAATGATCATAAACTATAATATTTTGCAAATTTTCTTAAAGAGAGAGTTGCTAATTGATTTGCCAAGTATGAGGTAGCTCATCCAATGGCAACATGTGGTGAAGTACAGCGGGCTTTCATCAATCAATTTAATGAGATTCATAGTGAATGATAAGTGGTTGTAGCTTTGAAATATGCAAAACAAAAGAAATATGAGTCTATAAAGGACTACTATGATAGATTTTTGCAACTTTGTACAATGATTCCATAGTGACCACATGATATTTATTTAAAGAAGCTTTTAGAAAAGGATTGAAAACCAAAGTCAAAATGGCCATTATAAGTATGTCACAAAGAACTTTGGCAAAAGTAGCAAAGTCAATAATTATGATTTTAAAAAAATGCTAGTAAGAAAAAAAAGTGTAGCGAGATATCACCAAGACTCTAACAGTGAAGAATTAGAAGATTCCGATGAAGAAGAAAAATGGAGACCAAAGAAGAAAGAAACAAAACATCACTTTGAAACTATTAGAAGAGGTGTGTATTGTCAAAATTGCTATAATGAAGGACACCTTACAAAAGAATGTAAACTATTGAACAAATTTTGTTAGATATGCAAACAAAATGATCATAATATTGATCAATGTCCTAGCAAAGCAATGTCTGGAAAATGTCCTTCAAGGGAAATTGTTCCAATCCATGTGGTGCAAGTAGAAACAATAGTTGTGCAACAAAAACAACATGAGTATAACACACCAAATAATCAATTTGGAAATCGACAATATAATTCAAGACCAAATGGTTAGAATTAATGAAGCAATGGTTAAAAACTTCAAAATAACCAATATAACCAATGTGGTTATAATCAAAATAATAGATTTTGATAGAATGGAGTGAGGTGTTTTTATTGTCATAAAGAAGGACATGTAAGAGTTGATTGTCGTATATGGAAGAAAGTAATGGAAAAGGAAGAGAAGAATTCCAAACCAAAAAGTTGGAATTAATGTTGCTATGGTTGAGTGGGACTAGTTAGTTGTTGATGTGTGTGTGACCACAAGAGGCTAAAGGGCAAGTATGCTAGTAGAAGAGCCTCTAGAAAAAGAAGTTAGTCCTATAAGGGGTCGATAAACAAAATGGGAGAAAGAAAAGAAGGTTCATTTGGATGTAGTTGACAAACTATAGAAAATTCAAAAGTTTGAAAATAGACCCATTGAAGTAAAAGTGTTACTTGCTGACTTGGAACCGACCAAGTTGTTTACTTAGCCATGAAGGTTGAATGGAGAAGTGCCATTGGGAATGATAAAGGAAGTCGGTTTGCCAAGTGGTCACAAAGGGTTAGTTGAATTGACCAATTGATATGCCAAGCTAGTAGGAGTTGGCATACCAACTAGAGTGGACACATCAATAGGAGAAGTTGATATGATAGGAAGTAAGCATATTATGAATGGAAGTGACAAGTCAACAAGAAAGGTTGATTTGATGAAGGCAAGTGAGTCATAAGGAGTTGACAACAATTTAGACAAGGAAAAATTGACATGTTTAAATAACCAAGACATAATGACTATATAGAGTGTAGTGGCAAACCAAAATGGAATGTTTGAAACACCGAATGGGTATGGATTTAATATGAATTCAATAGTAGAAGCTACATAAGTAACTATGAATTCGAAATTGGAAGTGAAGCTAGGACATTTGATGAGAATTTGTCTTCAATTAAGGGGAATGGTGGAAAAGTTCTTAATCAAAATGAAAAAAGATTGGGTTGTAGATGTTTCCAAAGTAAGAACAAATGTGAAGATTTTGATGAAGCTATGCTAATTGTTCAAGTTCGGGTGGGAAAGTTTTGAAGTAAGGGATGTGTTATTAGATAGTGGCTCTAGTGTGAACATTATTTCAAAGAGTTTGAGAAAGAAAATTAGATTGAGAAGACCTCAATCAGCTTCATTTGTGGTGCGAATGGCTGACTAGGGGAAGGTGCAACCAATTGGTTTGATTAGGAACTTGAAAATCAACTTGGTAGGTTGTGATTACCAAATTTCAGCCATTGTGTTGAATATGGAGAATGGAGTGGAAGCTTATTATGGCTAAAATTGCTCATAATTCATCACAATTGGGGTGATAGTACCCTCGTTATTACTTTAGGAGAATGAATTGTGACGTTAAGTACAATTAAAAATATATATTAATTCATCATTTATGGCTGAAAAATTTAGATGATGAATTTAATTGGGAAAAAAAAATGTTAGAATAAGAAGAGGAGTAATTTTATAATGTAGTACTAGAATTATGGCATGTAGGGGGAAGTAGCATTTGAAGAACTATATTTTTTAAAAGAAATAAATTATGGTACGTTATAACCAAAAAACACAGTTGATAATCCAATGTAATTTTATGAGCATCAACTAGGAGAAGCTTTAATATTGGATGAAGCTACTAACATCATTGTCAAAGATAAAAAAATTGTTGGTTGGACGATGACAACTAAAGAATAATTAGTTAAATTCAACTTGGGAAGCAAATAAGAACTTAAAGAGGTATTAATTAATGCCATACTACTAAGTGTGTTTGAAGCACAAATTAAAAAGGTGTTAATGGAGTACGAAAATATGTTTGCATGGAACTATAAGGAAATAAAAGGAATTCCAAAAGAAGTATGTGAGCATAAAATTGAGCTGATGGTGAATGCTCAACCTATTAAGCAAAAATAATATAGAATGAATCTAAATTGTGCATTAAAGGTTAGAGGAGACCTTGATAAATTATTAGATGTTGGATTTATATATCTTATATAAACCATTCAATGGTTAATTATCCCCTCTAATAATTATGCCAAAGAAAAATGGAAAATTGCATATATGTGTGGATTATCGAAAATTAAATGCCCAAACCAATAAAGATCCATTTTTGTCACATTTTATGGATTCAATTTTGGATTCAATGGCTAAACATGAAATGTACTCATTTATGAATGGCTACAATGGCTATAACCAAGTTAAAATGGTAGAAAAAGATAGAGAAAAGATAGAATTTATTTCAAAATGGGGTGCATATGCATATAACATTATGCAATTTGGACTATGTAATGCTCCTACCACGTTTCAAAAAGTGGTGACCAAAACCTTTAAGGAATATTTGAATAAGTTTATGCAAGTATTCATGGACAATTTCAGTGTATATGGAAGTAAAAAGGACCACTTGGGTCAATTACAAAAACGCTTGGAAGAATCTAGACGAAATGGCATAAGTCTTAACCTAGAACAATGTGCATTTTGTGTTAATTCGGGTGTTTTACTTGGACACATTGTTTGTAGTGATGGATTATTAGTGGATCCCATAAAAAATATTGTATTCATTACAATGCCAGTACAAGTCAATGTGACAAAAATATAAAGATTTATGGCAGCAACTAGTTTTTATTAGCTTTATTTTCGAGACTTTGCCAACAAAGTGGCACCCATGTGCAAATTGTTAAAGAAAGACGAAAAATTCAAATGGATTAAAGCTTGTAATAAATCTTGGGAAAGGATGAAAGCATCTATGACATGTTTGCCAGTTTTAATGGTATCGAATTATAAAATCAAATTTCATGTGCATATTGATGCATCAAACTTTGCTTTAGGAATTATGTTAGGTCAAAACCCAGATAATACCATTGATAGTCCAATATCCCATGCAAGTAGATTTATGAATAATGCAAAAAGAATTATAGATAAGTTATCTAGTAAGAATTGAACTCAACCTAGTTTGTAAACAACTTTTAAATCAAACACTTGTGACAATAAAAGCCATATGGGCAATTCAACCTATTATTGTCAATTGGTTCACCAAATATAATAATGTTTGATGATCTACAAAGAAAATAAATTTACTTCTTAACAAATAATGTTTAAATTTTTTCACAACATATATCATTGTTATTTAGCTTCCATTTATTTAATGTGGGGGTTGATTGGTATGGTCCAATCATAAAATATTTAAAGAAGGAATACTTTGACATCGATGTACATAAAGAGGAAATAAGTCGAATAGTCATAAGGGTTAAGCCCTACACATTATATGATGGAAAATTGTATAAGTTAGGACTTGATGGGGTCCTATGACAATGTTTATTTCCATAAAAGGCGTTTACAATATTGGAAGATTTCCACGAAGGGCTGGTTGGTGGGCATTTTGGCATGAATACTATTATTAGAAAAGAATTATCTTTAAGCTATTGGTGGCCCACTACGCATAAGATGTTATTGAATTATATCAAAACTATGACATTTGCCAACATTTAAAGCTTATGTGGTGAAGTGGTAAAGGGCCACTCAAACTGGTTATGGCATTTGAACCCTTCATGAAATGGGGTCTTGATTTTATGGGACCAATTAAACCGATAGCAAGATATATTGGAGATCAATATATCATAATAGCAACTAACTATACTACTAAATTGGTAGAATCAAAAGCACTTCCTAACAACACGACTAAAAGCACCGTTAAATTTATTTATGAACAAATTATTATTCACTTCGACTGTTCAACCCATCTTATAAGTGATTAGGGCAGTCATTTCATTAACAAAACTATTGAGATACTTATGGAAGATTTTTTTATTTCACATCATAAGTTGGCTACTTACTATCCGCAAAGGAACATGCAAGCCGAATTGATTAACAAAGCATTGCGTAAAATATTAGCCAAATTGGTAAATGCAAATAAGACAGATTGGGATGTAATGTTAGTCATTGCTCTATGGGCATATCAAACAAATTATAAAGTGACAACTCAATATACACCTTTCAAATTGGTTTATGGCACTTAACCAATTATGTCGAAAAAATTTGTGGTACTAACTAAAAAAGTTTACAACTTACCACAAGAAGATCTAAACAAAGTTATTAGGGTAAGGATGGAGGATTTATTTAGATTAGATGAAATTTGTTGGCAAATCTGAGAAAATATTAAGCATATTTTAGCTATTGTGCAAAGAACAAAGGGATGAAAAAGGGAATATGAATTTTCTTAAGGAAGGGGAGTTAGTACTATGGATGCCTAGAGCCACGTAAATAAAGGGAGGTAAATTTACTTTACCTTGGAAGGGTCTTTTTAAAATACAAAAAAGTTTGATAATGACACTATGAAGTTGTCAACCATAAGTGATGAAGGGGCATATGAAATAAATATTAACAAACTAAAAGCCTACCATCATAACAATCCACCGACCAATGTAATAATAATGGTTGTTACAATTGATGCAAAACCTAGTGGAAAATTAGAAATAGGCATAGAAAGAAAAACAAACTTAATTTTCCACCTAACTTGCATACCAAACCAAATAATCTACCTTGGATTGACCCAAAACCTAGAAAAACATTTAATGAGGATGATATTGAGTGGAATGAAGAAGAAGATTCAAGAAGTGCCATATCAAGAATGGCTAACCATGAAATATCAAGAAATTTTAAATATAAAGGAGGGAAAAAGGAAACAATACCATTATATTCAAGAAATTATGTAAATGAAAAAGGGGGCCATAAAAATAGAAAGTTGGTCTAGAGCCTAGGCTAGTTCATGTGAAGGAAACAACGCATGATATGCTCAACATGCCCATGAATGAATTGCATCCTATATGGCCTCTAAAACAACTATTATGTTCTCAAGAGTCAGTAGAATTAAAAGCAATCAAGCATAGATACCACATGTGGAAAGACTATTCAAAGAAAGATAATGAGCGGATTGCTAAGTGGAATGTAAGAACAAGAGAGGTGCATGAGAAAGAAATCCATAATAGAGCAATAGTTGCAAAGCAAGGAATGCCAAAAGATTTTTGGTTAAATTTATACATTGGAAAATTTAGTGCAGAGAAGCTTGTAAAAGAGTATGTGCAAAAACAATGTGCTTCTCAGTCTACAACCCTAGATAAGTGAAGAACTTCTTATCAATCACTAGATTAGAAAGTGAAAAAAACTAGGGAAGAAGAAATTGGAAGTAAGGTGGACAATAGTTCTAAAGTGACAACGCCTAAGAGTTTTAAAAAAAAAAGGATGTGTGGAGTTTTAACCATCCACATCTGAGCATGAAGAAATGTTGGGAGAAATTGCGTTGAGTTGCTGAAGTGCTTGTCAAGAAAGGAACATTTCAAGTTTTCTAGGAAGAGGAACTTGACAATTTTGAATATGCTTTGGAGTTTGCTATGAGTTTGGGTGTACATGAAGGCAAAGCAAGAAAAGAAGTATGTTCCTTACAATTCTTAGTAGCAAGAATAGTTAAATAAGGAAGTGATTATTCTAGGGCTAGACTATTTATTTGTTGGGATATATAAAAAACCTATAGAGCCACCTTATAAAACCTAAATTGCAATCTTTTGGAATCGAAAGTTCAACTTGTATAAAGAACATAAGTTGGAAGTGGGTAAAATCAAGCATGAGATGGAAGAGAGTAGTGGGGGTGTTGCTTCAAAATGACACAAAGTTAGGGAGTTGGAGAAGTTGCCAACTCTAGAAGAGTTAGGAAAAATTAATTTCCTAGGTTGTACACATGGTAACATCTAAACCATGATGAAGGAAAAAGCAAATTGGGCAAAGAAAATAGGGCTTGCCAAAATCAAGAAGCTAGATTGGACTTTTGTTGATGAGCTAGTACTAAAGGAAATGATCAACAATAACAACCATGTTGATCAGTATGTCAAGTTGAAGGGAAGGTTGTTAACATTTTTTTCAATTCCCATTAAGGTTGTTCAAGTTTTGATTTTTCCAACAATAGGTTCCTAAAACAATAAACAAGTACATTTAAACTAACAAAATTATAATTATTTACAATTCCTAAACTAACATGTACTCAATTTGCACATAATTTCAAGAAAGATATTGTTGAAGTACAAAAATGCTTTCATGTTTTCAATGGAAGATAAACACAAAATCAAATTAACATCAAAAGTCTTTTACTTGATGCAAATTTCCTTTCTTAAATTTTGAATAGGTACAAATTATTCAATGCTAATAGGTACCCCAACTTGTATTGAAAATACAAAATTGTATTAAGAAATCAAAGTTTTTACATTAAAGATTTTAGAAAGTAAGTATGGAAAGTAGAGATCTAATGTCTTTCATTTTTTGCCACCCTTCCTTTACATTCTAAGTTTGAACTTTGAAATGCCTCATGCAAATCACCTAAATAATAGCTAATTGATAAAACTCCTTGTTCTAATCAACTAATAGAAACTAGTTAGTTAAATTGTTATAAACAATCATAATTTGCAAAATTTGCTACTTGTTTTGTTAACTACCTATTTTGTCAAGTACAAGTTCTATAGACTACCTATTCGACAAGTGTCACTAGTTCATTTACTATTAGTTATATTGTCATTACCGGTTCAACAAGTGTCATCGATTCAATTACTATCGATTAAAGTATTGGTTCACAAAGAGTTTTGGTTAACATTATCCCCCTCTTAAAACTACATTTCATCCTTGAGATGATAGCTCTAGGACTCTATGTTGACCTCATCTTCTACAATAGATTGGTTGGTAGCTAATTCAACCATTTCATTAATAATTATTGGTTGAACACTAGGTTTTGTTGTAGCAATAGGTACTACATGTTTTGCTATTCTATCAGTTTTAGACATGGTTAACAAAATATTATAATTCAAACTAATAGGTCCACTTTCTTCACATACTATAGTAGCTTTCTTGTGTTCCATCAAGGTACGTTTCAACAGGGGTTCATACTAAACCTCAACACATTCAGCAATTTGTTGTTGGATATTTTGTAATTGCATGTATAGACCTCCTCATTATTCTTTACAATTTTGAATCGTTTGCAAAATGCTTGTTCCAACTCTTCAAAAGTGCAATTTGGATGGTCTTGAACATAGTTTTCTCCCCATTCAGATATAGTATCCTTAAGAGTAAAACCAAACAAGTTGATGATGTTAGCTTCCACTGTTTCACCATTAGTTTTAATGGCCTCCTCGAACACTTTGATGTGAACATCTAGATCAATGTTTTTGACATAGTTAGATATTGTAGCTTCATGTGTGGCAATTTGGTTGTTAATTCTGATACAAGTTGCATAACATGTGGTTGATACCATGGTGGTATGAACATGCACATGTCAAATGTTGGCCATCCAAAAGATCCACCATGTGGATTAAAAGGTGGTTTTCTAGGCAAATCTTTTTTCAGGTGAACTCCTTTTAGGTGAGTCTTTAGGTTGTCCTCCATCCAATGGTTGGTGAGCAAAACCTTTGGGTACATAAGTTGGTAAATTAGTACTAACCTACATAGTGGTTGGAAATCCAATGTAATAGTAGGTTGTTAAACCATAGTAGTGACATACTCTCAATTCGATTCAAACATACGCGTATTTTACGTTTTTTGGGGCTTTTTAAAAAATACTTGAAAATACTTGATACAAAGGCCAATTTTCAAGCCTTTGTATTTTTATAATGTTTTTTTTAAAATACTTGAAAATACTTCTTTTTGAGCACCTTCGAAAAATACTCGTATTTCGTATGTCACTACTATGGGCCAAGGATTGGTGTAGGAGATTGAACCTTGCAATGTTGGATTACTAGACCTTGTGGATTCAATTGTTGGCCAAGTATGAGGTGTATGATGGAGAAGATTTGAGAGTGAAAATGCACATTATCAAGCAAGAGCCTAAACAATGAGTTCAAAGGAGATGTTTAATGGAGGCGGCTGTGTTTTAATTTGGGGAGGCGTGGATCTTGTTACGGTGCATGGTAAGCTTGAGTGGGAAGCTTTGGGGAGAAGGAGAAAATCAAAAAGAAGAAAAGGGATTCTTTAAAGGAGAGGAAGTTTTTTGGAGGAAGGG
>Ga0209208_10000232_pt1 | contig 66570 bp, 54 predicted proteins | sample S1TSphfallax_3_FD_187694 | JGI IMG/M metagenome (GOLD analysis project Ga0209208, IMG submission 187694) | Host-associated microbial communities from peat moss isolated from Minnesota, USA - S1T2_Fd - Sphagnum fallax MG (SPAdes) (version 2) | ecosystem: Host-associated > Plants > Peat moss >... | reverse complement strand
TGGTCATCAGGTGCCAGCGGTCGCCAAAATCGTGATCCACGCGGCCGGTGTAGTTGTCGGATTTTTGCGGAATGCCGACGCTTGAAATGTAGCCTTCGGTGTTGACGCCATCGCCCGCTTGCGGATCGTTCGCCGCCGGCATGTCATTCCAGAGCTTGGTGACAATTGGATTGATGCCCAGGCCGCGCGGGTCGCACGGGCCGGCGTTCGCGCCGCAGGTGGCGGGCTGGTAAGTGACCCCGCCCACGGTCACCGGGTAGGGATTGATGTTATAAGACTTGCCGGACAGCGTGATGACACCGGCGCGGAGCAAAGCGCTGGGCACCAGGCGTTCATTGATGGTCGCCTGGGGGAAGCGGCGCGCTTCGTAGTTAAAGAAGAAGTACGTCTTGCCGCCCAGGAAGTTTTTGTTTGAAACCGGGCCCCCGATGGAAGCGCCGTAGCGGTTCTGGTGCGTCTTCGGCAGCGGCGTGTAGCCCAGTTTGCCGCCATCGGAAGGCGTGTGATCGGTTCTTCAGGTGTTGGCCGAGAAGAAGCTGCTCAGCAGATATTCGTATGCTGAGCCATGAAAGCTGCTGGTGCCGCGCTTGGTCACCATCTGCACCTGGCCGCCGCCCGATCCGTTGAAATCGGCCGTCTGGCCGGCGGTGGATACCTTGAATTCTTCAATGGTCTCAATAGGAGTGGGAATGACGCCAGAGGGTGTGCCGCCGGAAGAGCCGGTGATGGTGCCGCTGGACAGCGTATAGTTGGCGTTGTTGCCATCCATGTCGCTGGAATTGTTGCCGCCGTCCAACTGGAAGCCGTTCTGGTCCGCGACGGTTCCGGCCACGCTGCCGGTGGGACCGACGCCGGGCTGAAGCAGAAATAACGCGTTGGCATCGCGCCCGACGTTCGGAAGGTTTTCCAACTGCGCGCCGGTGATGGTGGAACCGATAGTGGCGTTGGAGGTTTGCAGTTCAGCGCCGGCTGAGGCCGACACCTCAACCACCGCCGTGGCCGCGCCCACTTGCAGGCTGACGTTCAGTGTCAGCACCAGGCCGACTTGCACTTCCTGCTTGACGAACTTGGTTTCGGAAAAGCCGGGCTTGCTCACGGTCAAGTCATAAATGCCAGGGGCCAGGTTGAAGATGTCATACCGGCCGGCATCGTTGGACAGCACAGTCCGGGCTGTTTTGGTGGCCAGATCGGTGATTTGGATGGACGCGCCGGGAACGGACGCGCCGGAAGAATCAGTCACCAGGCCGGAAATGGTTCCGGCTGCGGTGCCCTGCGCGTTTGATGAGACGGCCATGCCCAAAGACAAGATGACTGCCAAAATGGGCAAGAGAAAAGAAGAGAGGCGCGCACGGATACCCGCGCGCGAGTGGAAAGAAAGCATGAATAACCCCTTGTAACGAAGCAAACTGCGGACGGCGAAAAGGTGGCGTCAGACGAGGAGGCCGAGTTGGAGATCTTCAGCGAGGAATATGACGTATTGTAAAATTACTAGCTCGTAATGTCAACAGTGTAGGGTAGGTTGGCTGGAAATGAACATTTGCCTGCGGATTTCGTAGCATAGGCTGGACAGAGGGAGAATCATGGCGTTTTGCACGAACTGCGGCAGCCAACTGGCGGACAATTCAAGATTTTGCGTGAAGTGCGGGGTGCCGATGGGCGCCTCCAGCACCGGCGGAGCGGCGTACACGCCGAATTTCACGTATGCGCCGCCGCCGCCCGTGATGCCGCTGAAATACGACATTGAAGGGCACAATTTGCAGATTGCGCGCGTGCATATGCAGCCGGGCCAGGAGATCTACGCCGAAGCGGGAAAAATGATCTACAAGACCGCGACCATTGATTGGACCACCAGAATGACCGGCCAATCCATTGGCCAGAAGATTTTCGGCGCAATCAAGCGCAAGCTGATGGGCGAATCGCTGTTCTTCACCTATTTCAGCGCGACCGGCGGCAAAGGCGAGGTCGGGTTTGCAGGGCATTATCCGGGGAAAATTCAGGTGTTCGACCTGGCGCCGGGCCAGGTGATGATGGTGCAGCGCGACGGCTTCCTGTTTGCGCAAAGCACTGTCACGCTGGACATTGCGCTGGTAAGGCGCATGGGCGCGGGCATACTGGGCGGCGAAGGTTTTATTCTGCAAAAGCTGACCGGGCCGGGGCTGGTGTTCATTCACGCGGGCGGCGATCATGTGGATTTCAACCTTGCTCCCGGTGAAGGATTGCAGGTGCAAACCGGGCATCTGGTGGCGTTTGAGCCGTCGGTGAATTACGACATTCAAATGGTGGGCAGCATTAAGACCGCGATCTTCGGCGGGGAGGGCTTGTTTCTGGCGACGTTGACGGGGCCAGGGAGGGTGATTTTGCAGAGCATGACGCTGGAACGGCTGCGGCATGAGCTAGCGCCGTCCGAGCATAGAGGAAGCGGGCAGGAACAATCGAATCCGCTGGGCGCGGTGCTGGGCGGGAATTTGGGGAGCTTTTTTGGATCGGATGAGTAAGCGGCGGCTACTTCACGAGAAGCCCAAGGTGTTCGGCGAAGGGATCAAAATCACGATCGCTATGAAGGAGCGCATATCCATTTTCTATGCACCATGTGGCGATCAATGTGTCGATGCTTTTGCGAATGGTGACGCCGCGGGATCGCAACAGGCGGAAATTTTTTGCCGCCTGGATGGCATTGTCTTGGCCTCCTAATTCAACGACGGTCAGCGAGGTGAGAAGGGCCTTCGCTGTCTGAAAGTCTTTCTCCTTTGAGAATCCTTGCAGCACTTCCATGAGAATCAAGTCGCCAATGGCCAGCGGTTCGGTTCCCAGCAGCCGATGCAGTTTCTCGGTCTGAACTGTAACGATGCCGCGAAAATAATCGACCCAGACGCTGGAATCCGCCAGCGTCAACGGTCGGTCCTCATGGCGTCCAAATCTCCCTCCCATTGCAACTTGCCTCTCAGAGTTTGAATTTTGGCCTGCTTTTGAAGGCGCAGCAGCAGCCGCAAGCCCTCTTCCACGGCTTCTCGCTTGGTCTTCAGGCCAGTGGCCCGGAGAGTGTCGCTCATCAAACGGTCGTCGATGACAATGTTAGTTCGCATGTGTGTATCTTATCAGTTTTTGATACACATAGCAGCCAGCAGCTCCAGCCAGTGGTGCTGAAAGGCCAGCAAATCATATTGCTGCGCCGCGGCTTGTGCTTGTTGGCCCATTTGCACTGTCTTCGCTCTGTCCGCCAGCGCGGCATTCATGGCCTGGGCGACCGATTCCACCGTCCATTCCACGCGCCAGCCGGTGACGCCGTGCTGCACCAGCCGTTCCAGACCATTAAGGTTGGTGGCGATCAGCGGCAATCCAGCCGCCGCCGCCTGGAGGCAGACTAGCGGGAAGGTTTCATGCACGCTGGGAAACACAAAAACGTCCGAACTCCACAGAGAAGGCCGGATATCTTTTTGAAGGCCCAGGAAGCTGACTTTTTCTGAAATGCCGAGCGTGTCCGCCAGTTTGCGGAAGCGGTCGATTTCTGAGTCTGTTCCGCCAATCACTTTCACGACGGCGGGAATACCGGTGGCCATTGCTTCAAGAACCAGCCCCAGGCCTTTCCATTCGAAATTGCCGAGAGCGCAGAAGGCGAAGGTGAAGGACGAATCCTGCTGTTTGGGGATCGGAGGCAGGAATGCGGCGCAATCCACAGGATTGGCGATGATGCGCAGTTTGGCAGCGATGGCGGGGCCATATTCGGCTCTTAATTCCCTGGCCAGGCCTTCCGAGGGCGCAACGATCACGGAGGCGTGGCGGAAAGCAATGGCTTCCATTGCGGTGCTCCAGGCGTAATTGATCAGCCGTGCCGTCCGCTTCAGAAAGCCGCCGGTGATGTGCGCGCGATAGCTGGTGAGAAAGAGCTTGTGGCAGTTATGGGCGTAGGAAATATGGCAGAACGGAAAGCCGCCTTGTGTGCTGATGGTGATGCCGCTTCGCTTGCTCACGCTAAACAGAATCGACATGACGGTGAACAGGATGGATTCCAGGAAGACCGGCTTTGCAGGCACCGGCATTTTGTGAATGACGATTCCTTCGCTCGGCTGCAGATCGGTCCGGGCGACAAACAATTCAAGCGGGTAGTTTGCGCTGGCGGCGCGCAGCAGTTTCAGCAGGCAACTGCCGGCCGGGCTGTTGTTGGTGATGTTGGGATCGAACGCCGACAGCGTGACTTTAGGCATGCCCGCGCCTCAAGAACCAAACATAAAACGCAACAATGACCAGCGTGCTGGCGGTGTTGGCGGCCAGCAGGCTCCAAAGCGCGCCGGCAATGCCCAGGTTGCGCTGCAGCAGAAACGCGAAAGCCGCGCCTACCGCCGTGCCCGTCACGCCTGCAATGAAGACGTGCTGCGAATTTTGAACGGCGCGCAGCAAGGTGGAGAAAGGCGCGCCCACGGCCGACAGGAAAGCCGATGCGGCCAGCAGCGGCACCCAGCGCATGTACTGCTCCATTTTGCCGGCGTACAGCAGGTGCTCGGCCTGGGGCGCAGCGAGAACGAGCGCGCCCAGGTAAACAGCGGACACGGCGGTCAGCGCCAGCGGAAAGAGAATGCCTTTGCGCAGGAGCGGGCGGGTGCCCCAGTTCTTGGCGCGTGTAGACAGGCGCGGCAGCGCGTAGATGCTGAGCACGGTGAGCAGTTGCGACAGCGGCAGCACAAAATTCATCAGCGCGCGCAAAGCTCCGGCCGCTTTCAGATCCACCAGCATGCTCAGCAGCAGCGTTTGCAGGTCGGATGCGCCGATGGCCAGCACGGCCGAGGCGGCAATCCATTTGCCATAGCGCCAGTGCTCGCGCGCGACCTCCTTCATGCTGACGGTTCTAGCGTCCGGCTGGGCGCGCACGAAAGCCAGGCTGAACCACGCCGTTCCGAATGCCGCCACGCCCGAAACCGCGCTGAGCTTGCCACTGGCTCGGCAAACAGAGACAACGGTGAAAACCAGAATGGCGTAAACCGCGCTGATCTGGAGCGCGCGCACCGGCTGATTGATGACGTATTGTTTGCGCCGCGCCGTCAGCAACAAAAGATAACCGGGCACGCACAGCGCCAGAACCAGCAGGCAGGCGCGGACAACGGCCTCTTTATAGAGCAGGGCGAACAGGAGTCCAGCGAAGGCCAGCGCCGCGGAGACCAGCCAGTTCAAGCGGTTGTTGGCGCGAAAATACGCGTTCAGTTTTCCGCCGAATTCGGCCGGCCCGACGATGGTCGTGGGTTCCAGAATCAGCGCGTTATGAAAAGCGGCGAGCACCAGCAAAATGGACCAGCAGACCGAATAAGCGCCGTAATCGCGCGCCAGCAGCCAGCGCGCCAGCAGAATGTTTAAAACAAAATTGGTGGAAGAGGCAACGCCCTGGTCAGCCACGCTGGCCGCGAGTTTGCCCGCCAGATTCCTCAGCCGCTAGCCTTTCTGAAGAACGCCTTCGTAAATAGACATAAGGGCATCATAATTGGGAGCGGGCGCAAAATGAGCATCATAATATTGGCGCGTGGAAAAGCGCATGCCGCGCAGCTTGTCTTCGCTGGCCAGCAGCCGCTCCAGCAGCGCCGCAAGATCATGCACGCTGCCGGCGGGGAACAGGCAGCCATTGCTTTCGGGCACAATCAGCTCCGTCAGGCTGCCATGGTTGGCGGCCACCACGGGCGTTCCGCAAGCCATGGCCTCCATCACCGAGAGCGGCGACGCTTCATACCATTCTGAAGGGAACACCAGAAGAGCGGCGTTGCGCATTAATTCATACACACGCGGGCGGGCGCAGTAGCCCAGATACTCCACATGCTTCATGCTGCGCGCTAGCGCTTCCACGTCCGGGCGCAGCGGTCCGTCGCCGGCGATCTTGAGAGTCATGGGGTCCGAGAGAGAAGCCCAGGCTTTCAGCAGCGTGTGCAAGCCCTTTTCGCGCGCCAGGCGGCCGGCAAAAAGCGCATAGCGTTTCCCGTCGCCCGCGCCTTCGCCGCTGCCAATGCCCGGATCGTCCAGCACAAAATTCGGTTTGACCGCGATGCGCTGAGACGGCAGTCCGCCATCGACAAATTTCTGGCGCGAAAATTGGCTGAGCGCGATATACGCATTCACTTTGGACGCCCACGTGTTCGCCAGGCGATGCGTGGCCAGCATCAGCGCCGTCATGCCGCTGGCCTGCCGGCTCTCGCGATAGCAATTGTGCCGCAGCGCTGGCCAGGCGAAGGGCTTGCCCAGGCAATCCTCACACAGCGCTCCGTTGCGGAAGAACGTGGCGGCGGGGCACAGCAGGCGATAGTTGTGCAGCGTCTGGACCACAGGCACCTTCGCGGCGCTGGCCGCATAATAAACAGCCGGCGAAATCAGCGGGAACGTGTTATGCGCATGCACCAGTTCAATGCCGTGCTTTTCAATTTTCTGGCGCACGGCGCGGTGCGCGTCGCCATTCCAAAGAGTCTTGGCCGCCACGCCAATTTGCGTCATGGCCGGAATGGCGTCGTTATGCATGACGAATTGAAACACTTCGTGGCCGTGCCGGGTCAGCAGCTTTTCTTCATTGGCCAGCACAATGTCTTCGCCGCCGGGCTGCTGGTAGAAATTATGAACCTGAAGAATGCGCATCAGCGTGCGGCGAAGGCTCCCAACGGATAGCGAGTTTCCATGGCGGCTTGCGCATGCGGCGCTTGCCGGACGCGATACGCAATGGCGGCGATGCCGATAATCATCAGCAGGCCGATATTTTCCGCATGGCCCGCGCCCGCGATGATATTTTCCCCGCTGACGCCAAGGCAAAAAGCGGGCACATAGAGGAACAGCGGCTTGGCGAAGCCGTAGGGGTCGCGCTTCACGCCGTTCCAGGCATATGTCATCAGAGAGCCGATGAACAGCAGCCAAAGAATGATGCCGACAATTCCCCATTCATACAGAATGCGCAGCCATTCATTATGGACGGCGCGATTTGGGTCGCCAATGCCTTTGTTCATTTCGCCGCGCACCAGGCGTCCGTTGGATGTGCCGTGGCCGAAACACAGATCCAGGACTGACCCCGCGCGAATCATGTCCCAGGCTTTCGCGTCCAGGTGACGGCGCAGGATGAACGTTCCCAGGCCGGTGTCTTTCTGGTTGCCTTCGTAAGCGGCGGTGATGATGGCGGCAATGCGGTATTGATGCGCGCCCTGCAATGCGTCAATGATGTAATCGCTGGCGGCCACCATTCCCAGTATGGCCAGCATCACCGCGCCCAGGCCAACAATTTTTCTCCACACCGGCACACCGGAAACCAGCAGCGCCAGAACGCTTGAAGCGAGAAGGGCAATCAGCCACAAGCGGCTGCCATTGAAAAGCAGCGTGGTGATGAGGCCCGCGCAAAGCGGCGCGCGAATGCGCCAACTAATGGTGGGTGAGCTGATGCCGATGGCATAGAGAGCCGTGATCAGCGCGGCGAATGCCTGCGCGGTGGTGAAGGCGGTGAAGCGGTCCGGCGTGTCGCCCGACATGCCGCCCGACGCTTTGGAAAAGACATCGCCGAACAGGTGAATATAAGTCATGCGCAGCGCGGCAATCAGGATGATTCCGGCGCTCAGAGGCAGCACGATTTTCGGCGTCAGAAAGCCGCCCTTGCCGGCGCGCAGGAAGACCATGCAGATCAGAAACGATCCAGCCATTTCGCCCACCAGCTTGAAAGCCGAAAGCGGGAACAGCGACCAAAGCGACGCAATGGCGGCATAAACAATCAGCATCAGCCAGGCGATGGGCGCCGTCACCATGCGCGTGTGGCCCGCGAAATCGCGCAAGCGCCACAGCAGCACCAGCGGGCAGAGCAGCCCGCGCGCAGCATTGAATATCCCGATGCCGGAATTGCCGGTGTTGAAATCGACCACCGACAGCATCAGATAAGCCACCAGCGCGATGCGCATGGGCGCGAAGAAGGTGAGCGAAAGCAGGACGCCGAAAAGAATCAGGGGCAGCAGCATGGCTTAGCGCGCGCCCACCTTTCTCAACGCTGCCAGGCAAACGGCGGCGGTGTTTTCCGGCGTTACTTCTTTTGCCTTGGCGCGGGCCCGGACCCGCATGGCAGCGAGTTCGGCATCGGATGCGGAAAGAGCGCGGCTGAGAGCGGAATCCATCTGGCCAGCCTCATCAGGCGAAAAGGTCCAGCCGTTTTCGCCGTCGCAAACCATTTCTTGCACAGCCTGGCTATGGGTGCTTCCCAACACAGGCAGGCCGCTGGCCAAAGCTTCGTTCACCACCACGGCCCAAGTGTCGGCGAGCGTGGGCAGCACGAAAATTCCAGACTCCGCATAGACGTCCGGCAGTTGATGATATTGCAGTGTGCCGATAAACAACAGCTTAACGTTATCGGGCACCGGCAGCGCCAGGAGTGTTGCGCGCAAGGGGCCGTCACCTGCCAACGAGAACGCCACGCTGCGCTCTGGATGAGCCCGCGCCCAGCTTGCCAGCGCCTTTACAAAAGGCCCCAAACCCTTGCGTTCCACCAGTTGGCCGCTGTACAGAAGGCGGCGCGCGGCGGCAGGAGAACGCTCCAGCGGAATAGCCAGGAACGGTTCCAGATTCGTGCTGTAAGCAATCTGAAAGATTTTTTCGCGCGCCACGCCCAGGCTTTCGATGTAGCGAACGCCGCCGCTGCCCAGCGCCAGATAGCCGTCGGCTGTGTTGGCGATGAAGCGGCGCAGAACTTGTCTGAATCGTCCCCGGCCTTGTTCCGTTACGCCGGTGACTTCGCTCCAGACCAGCAGACGGCAGCGCGGATGCAGCTTCGCATACAGGCAAGCGAGCAAAGTCCGAAGACCCATTTCGGCCGAGATGACGGCGTCCGGCTGGAAGCGCGCCAGTTGATGATACGTGTCAACGGGAAGCTGAATGGCCAGCGCTTCGCCAAAGCGCGGATGCTTCCAATAACGCCGCAGCGTGAAGCCTTTTTGCACCACCACATCCAAGCCGGTCCATTCGGGCAGCCACGGGCGGTTGGCTTCCATGGGCGTGGAGAGGAACAGCCGGAATTCGCCCATTTGCTTGGCCAGCAGCAAATACAAAGGCTTGTGATACGGCGGAATCATGTTGGTCAGCAGCGCCACTCTAGCCGGCATTCGTCAGTTTCTCCGGATAGCGAATGCAAAGCCAGCGCGAGCGGATCTTGTTCCCGAAAATGCGCAGCCAGTTCACCAGCTTCTTGAAGCCAGCCTTGAAAATCCCCATCACGGGACGGGCTTCGAAGTCGCATCCAATCTCTTGCGCCGCGTAGAAGCGGGCGGCTGAACGAAACCATTCCCCCCGCTCCACCACATGCCGGTAATGAATCACGGGGTTCGAAACGCAGTAAAAACCGGAAGGCCAGCGCTGGCTGCGGCGGCTGCCGGAGATTTCGAAATCCCAGGGCGATTCTTCATCCACCAGCAGTTCCAGCAGCCGGCTGCGGTTCCAAATGGCGGCCTGCAGCGAAACCCGAAACGCGGCGCGCGTGTGAAGGACGTCAGCGTAATCGGCTGGGGGATTGGGGAAAAGCCGGATGCAAATTCCGTTACGGGAGCGCAGCAGTTTGAGCTGTTCCGCCACATCGCGATTGGAAACAGGCTGGTTGAGAAAGAAATCCTCCAGCAGCAGCAAGACGTAATCGGTCTTCAGATTTTCAAGATAAAAGCGCAGACGCCGGCTCCACGCTTCGTCAGCGCCCGCGTTCAGCGTCGTGACCACAGCATGTTCAAACCGCGCGCAATTCGTGCCCAGATAAACGGGCATGCCGCAATCGGGCCAGTGGCGCTCAAACAGCGTGAAGAACGGAGTCCAAAGGTCGCGGTATCGGTCACAGGAGGCAACAAGAATGGAGCAGGATAAATCAGGCGCGCCGGTCTGTTGCGTCGGCATAATACTTGCGGTAATCGTTGTAATAGTAATTGCCGTTGGTGTTGCTGCGGTTCACCTCATTCAGCACCAGCCCCACCACATTGGCGCGCAGGCGCTTCAGCGTGGCCAGCACCGTGGCCACGGCGCGCTTGCTGGTTTGTCCGGCGCGCGCCATCACCACCACGCCATCCACGGCTTTGGCCACCTGCATGGCCTCGGCAAAGCCCAGCAGCGGCGGCGCGTCCACCAGAATCAGGTCATATTCGCGCGAGGCTTCATGCAGAATATCCAGCATCATCGATCCGACAAGATCAGACGCGCGCCGCGAAATCATGCCGGCCGGCAGCACTTCCAGATTCGGCCACTGCTCCATTTTGATTCGCACTTCGCGCCATTGAAACTCGCTCAGCAAAACATTGGACAAGCCCAGCGTGCCGTTGACGCCCAGCTTTTTGTGAATGCTGGGGCGGCGCAAATCGGCGTCGATAATCAGCGTGCGCTTGCCCTGTTCGGCATGCGCGATGGCCAGATGAATGATGGCCGTGGACTTGCCTTCCCCAGGAGTGGCGCTGGTAATCAGGATGGATTTGATGGTGCGGTCCAAATCCGGCAGCAGAATGGAATGGCGCAGCGTGCGAATGGCCTCTTCATAGGAAGAAATCGCCGGATCAGACGCGCCGGTAATGCGCATGAGCCCTTTGCGCTTGCCGTTTTTCTTGGCTGCTTCGGTGGCGTTATAGCGGATCAGCTTGTTGGATTCATAGATGGGCAGGCCGTAATTATCCAGGCCTTCCACCGGATCGCCCGCCAGCGAACCGGCCGTCAGGCGGCGCATTTCTTTCACCGTCGGCAAAGCGCCCAGCACGCTGGTGTCTAGCGAGCGCGCGGCCTGTTCGGGATCTCGAATGGTGTGGTCCATCACGTCGGCGATGATTGCGCCGCAAACGCCGATGATGGCGGAAGCCAAAAACGCCAGCAGCAGGTTCAGCTTCTTATTGGGAAACACCGGCTCATCCGGGGGCCGCGCCAAATCCGCAATGCGAATGCCGCTGTTGCGGAACCCGGAGTTGATGGCCGCTTCCCGAATTTTGCGCTCCAGTTCGCTGTAAAGATTCTTGTCGTTGTCGGCATCCTGCTTTAACTGCGTGTATTCGAAAGTGTGCGAGTTGATGGCGTTGTATTCTTCTTGCGTTGCCTGAACGGCGCGCCGCAGGTTGTCTTCGCGGCTCAGCGCTTCTTTGTATTCGGCGTCCACGCGCTGGTTCACATTGGTGTGCGATTCTTCAAACTGCCGCTGCACTTCATCCAGCTCGCTTTTGGCCTTGCGGTATTCCGCATGGTTGGGGCCATAAACCGCCGAAACATCCGCCAGGTGCTGCCGCGCCGTGTTCAGGCGTTCCTGCAAACGCGAGAGGTCTTGCCCCTGGTCCGTCACCATGGCTTCGGCCACCGTGCCGCCTTTCGCCGATTTCAGCGCCGCTTCTTTGCTCATGCGGTCCGACTGCGCCTTGGCGTAATCGGTGTTCAACTGCAGCAGGCGCGCCGCCAGCGTGTTGGTTTTGTCTTCCGGGTTGATGCCGTTCAACTGCTCTTCGAATTTGGTCAGCGCCATGCTGGACCGCTCCATGCGCGCGCGCAAGTCTTCCAGTTGCGTCTGCATGAAGGCGGAAACCGCGCCGCTGGATTTGATGCGAATGTCAAACGTGTGGTCCAGGTAGGAATGCGCAATGGCGTTGGCCACATCGGCCGCCAGTTGCGGATCGTTTGAGCGGTAGCTGATGTTCAGCAGGTAAGTTGTCGGGGGCCGGTCCACTTTCAGGCGTTTCAGGTTCACCGGAGCGTCGGCTTTGCGGCGCGTCTTCTCCGAACTCAGGCCGTCTATCTGGTCTTCCCTTTCAAGCAGGTGGTAGCGCTCCGCCACCGGGCGCAAGACCGCATCCGACTTCACAATTTCAGCCTGCGTGGCCATGAACGAATCGGAATCGTCGCTGGGCGAGCTGGATTGGTTCGCCTGCGGCCCCACCACATCATTGGGCGCGGCGCGGTCCACATCAATTTTGGCGGTGGCTTCGTAAATGGGCGTCAGCCGCGAGGAAACCAGATAAGTGGCCAGCATCGCCGCCGCAATGAAACACAAAATCTTCCACTTCTGACGCCAGACGACAACCAGATAATGCGACGGGGAGACGGAAGGCTGGGCAGCCTCAAAGTCCGTGTAAGAAGGGACAACAATCGGAGCCTGAAGCGGGGTCCTGGTGTATTCAGCCAGTTCGTTTGGCAAACCCGAAGCAGGTCTCTCCAGTTCTTTCATCTATTTGAAGACCAGCAGTCCCGAGCCCGTGCTGGAGGCAAAGCCAGCCAGCCGCTCCAGCGTTTCAGCGGCGACGCGCTTGCCGTGGTTGTCGGGAATATAGAGGATGTCGTTGGCTTCCAGTTGAATATCGGGCTTCTTGTGGTGCATGATGTCGTCAATGGGCACGGAAATTTCGGTCCGCTCCTTCTTGCCGGGTTCCAGCCGGTAGATAAAGGCCTGGTGATTATAAAAAGGCTGAAGGCCTTCGGAAACTGCAATGGCCTTCATCACTGTCGTGTCGCGGTCGTCTGTGATGGGGAACGATCCGGACTTCTTCACGTTGCCCACCACATACACTTTGCCGGCGGGCGGAACGCGAATTTCTTCGCCGCCATAAAGCCGGACATTAAGTGCGGGATCGGCGTCGTCAATCAGCCCCTTGACTGAAATGCGCTGGACCAGGTTCGCGCCGTTCGGAGCGATAAGCGACGGTCGGGAAATCAAAATTTCCTGCCCCGCGCCTTCCGCCAGGCCTTCCGCTTTGGTGAGGGCGTCCAGCAAAGTGACATAGCCTACAGCCTGAAACGTGACCGGCTTCTTCACCGCGCCCAGCACGCTGACCGGCACGGATCGGTATTCGACAACCGCCACCGAAACCACGGGGCGGACCAGAATCTGGTCGCGCACCAGGGCTTCGGAAATTTCGGTTTCCAGTTCGTCCGGCTCTTTGCCGGCCGCGCGAATCTTTTCCTGCAAAAGCGGCAGCGCCAGCAGGCCATCGGACGAGACTCTAAAATTGCGGGTCAAATCCGTCGAATCGGCCACGGCGATGGATAACAGATCGCCCGGCCCTATTTTTTGCGAAGGCAGAATGGCCCGCACTTCCGCCGTTGGGCGCTGCGCCAGTGCGGGTGTGGGCGCGGCGGTCTGCGCCTGCAAATGGACGGGCAAGACTGCCCAGCAAAAAAGAACCAGTATGTAAGCGGCTTTTTGCATGAATTGGCCCTGTTCCCTACTTACTATAGATGTAACTGAAGATATCCCCAAATTGCCACTCCTTCTAGGGTACTAAGACCGCCGCCGGATTGGCGAGTGAGAAACTGTGGTAATGATTGGCGAATCGCTGGTACAGCTTAGCCCGGATCTTCCTGCCAGGCAGCGATTGCCGGAGTGGCTGCGCAAGGGGCAGACGCATTTTGAGTCGGTGCAGGTGCTGAAAACGGAGCTGCGGCGCAAGCGCCTGCATACCGTGTGCGAATCGGCGCGCTGCCCGAATATTCACGAATGCTTCCATCGCGGCGCCGCCACCTTCATGATTTTGGGGAATTTATGCACGCGCGGCTGCGGCTTTTGTTCGGTGCCCAAAGGGTCGGCAGCCAAGCGCGAATTTTTTCTGGACCCCGATGAGCCGGCGCATGTGGCTGAAATGGCCGCTGAGATGGATTTGCGCTATGTGGTGATTACCTCCGTGAATCGTGATGACTTGCCCGACGGCGGCTCAGTGCATTTCGCCGAAACGGTCAGGCAGGTGCGTGCGCGGCTGCCGAAGGCGCGCGTGGAAGTGCTGACGCCGGATTTTGAAGGCAATCTGGACGCCGTGGCGCGCGTGCTGGACGCCGGTCCGCATGTCTTTAACCACAATATGGAAACGGTTCGGCGGCTTTACAAGCGCGTTCGGCCGCAGGCGAAATACCGGCAATCGCTGGATGTTCTTGAGTTTGCCAAGCGCCACCGGCCGGATGTTTTGACCAAGTCCGGGCTGATGGTGGGCCTGGGTGAGACCGCGGAAGAAGTGCAGGAGCTTTTGCGTGACGTTCAGGCTTCTTCCACCGATGTGGCCACCATCGGGCAATACCTTCAGCCGACATTGCGAAATCTAAGAGTGGCCGAATACGTCACGCCCGAAAAATTTGCAGCGTACCGCGAGTACGGCCTAAGCGTGGGCTTCAAAATGGTTTTCAGCGGCCCGTTTGTGCGCAGTTCCTACATGGCAGACCAGGTGAGTGAAGCCGCTTCCGTTCATGCTTAAGGCGGTCTTGCTGGCGCTGGGCACGGCGGTTTTATTGCTGCTGGTGTTTCCGAAATTCGACCTGCATTTTTTGGCGCCCATTGCCTTGACGCCATTGCTGGTGGCCGCGGCCGGCTCGCAAAATGGCTGGCGGCGCTTCGCCGTGGGCTGGATTGCCGGCATCGTCTTCTGGTTCTTTCTCTGCACCTGGATTCAGTTCGTGCTGGAAGACCACGCCAGCATGGGCAAATTCGGAAGCTGGGCTTCGTTCGTGCTGTTTGCTGTTCTGAAAGGGCTGCATATGGCGGTGTTCGCGTGGCTGGCCGGGCCGCTGATGCGCCGAATTTATGCCGTTCCTGCCGTGGCCGCGCTGTGGACCGGGCTGGAACGCACGCACGCCACATTCGGGTTCACCTGGATGCAACTGGGCAACGCCGCAATCAATATGTCCGTGCCGCTGCGGCTGGCGCCTTTCGTCGGCGTGTATGGCATGTCGTTCGTGTTCGCTATGCTTTCGACGGCAGCGGCCTGCGTGGTGCTGCGCCAGCCGCGCGCGAAACTGACGCCGCTGCTGGCGCTGCCGCTTCTCTATTTGCTGCCCGCCATTCCGCAAGCAATGCCCGCAACCGAAAGCGCGCTGGTGGTGCAGCCGAATATCGACACGGAGCAAGATTGGACTTATGCCGCCGAAGAGCAGACCGAAGAACAGTTGGCGCGCCTGTCGGACGTGCTTCCCGCGTCGCTGGTGATCTGGCCCGAAATGCCTGCGCCGTTTTACTACTACACCGATCCCGATTTTCATCATCTGGCCGACGACGTGGCCGCGCACCACAAATTCTTTTTGTTTGAAACGGTGGGCTATCGTTCGCATGATGAGCCGCTGAATTCGGCGGTTTTAATCAGCCGCGAAGGCACGGAACTGGGCCGCTACGACAAAATTGACCTGGTGCCGTTCGGCGAATACGTGCCAAAGGCGTTTTCCTGGGTGAACCGCGTGACGCAGGAGACCGGCGATTTCGTTCCCGGCACCGAAGTGAAAGTTTTAAATGCCGGACCCAATCGCATGGGCGTTTTCATCTGCTACGAAGCGGCCTTCCCGGAACTGGTGCGGCAATTCACGGCGCAGGGCGCGAACGTGCTGGTCAACCTTTCGAACGACGGCTATTTTGGCCATTCGGAAGCGCGCGCGCAGCATCTGGCCATTGCCCGCATGCGCGCGGTGGAGAACCGTCGCTTTCTCATTCGTGCCACGAACGATGGTTTTAGTGCTGTGATTGATCCAGCGGGACGAGTGATTCAGTCGCTGGAACCATATAAGCAATTTGCCGCCACGGTTCGCTATGGGCTGGTGAAGGAACCGACTTTCTACGCGCGCTTCGGCGACTGGTTTGTCTGGAGCTGTCTGGCGGCGGGGCTGGTTTTGGGCGGGTTCTGTCAATATAAAAGCGTTTAGCTTTCACCCGTGATCCAAAACGCATCCGCTGCCAATTTCAGCCGCTACAAAACATTCAACCGCGAGCAATGGAAAGCTCTCCGCGCCCATACGCCGCTGCTGCTCACCGAAGAAGAATTGCAATCGCTGCGCGGCATCAATGAACGCGTTTCGGTGCGTGAGGTGGAAGATGTCTTCGTCCCGCTCTCCCGGTTTCTGAATCTGCATGTGGCCGCGGTTCAGCATCTTTATGAAGCCAAGCGCGACTTCATCGGTTCGCCTGCCCCGGAAAGCGTTCCCTACATCATTGGAATCGCCGGCAGCGTGGCCGTCGGCAAAAGCACCTTTTCGCGCGTCCTGCGGGCGGCGCTGGCGCGCTGGCAGGATCACCCCCATGTGGCATTGGTCACAACAGACGGCTTTCTTCATCCCAACGCCGTTCTGGAAGCGCGCGGCCTGATGCGGCGCAAAGGCTTTCCCGAAAGCTATGACCAGCGCCGTCTGCTGCAATTTCTGGCCGACGTGAAAAGCGGCGAACCCCTAGTGACTGCGCCCGTTTATTCGCACCTGGTTTACGACATCGTTCCCGGCGCACGCCAGGAAGTGACGCGCCCCGACATCCTTATCATCGAAGGATTGAACGTTCTGCAATCGCCCGAGTCGCGCGACGGCTCGCGCATGTTTGTCTCCGATTTTTTCGACTTCTCCATTTACCTCGATGCCGGCGAGGAAGTGATTGCCAACTGGTACGTGAACCGCTTTCTGCGCCTGCGCGAGACGGTCTTCCGAAATCCCGACTCCTATTTTCACCGCTATTCCGAACTGACCGAGAGCGAAGCCATTCAGACGGCGCGAACTATTTGGGAAGAGATCAACCTGAAAAACCTGCGCGAAAACATCGGGCCCACGCGCGACCGCGCGCACTTGATTTTAGAGAAGGGTGCGGATCATCTGGTTCAGAACGTCAAGATGCGCCGGGTTTAGGGTTTTCTTCGAAATATCGCCTTGATTCTGCGTTCCGTCATCGTTCCAAACGGCTGGTCGGTCGTGAGATAAGTTCAGACAGCGCCCCGGTCTCGAGGGTCCTCCAACTTCCCGGAACAAGCCTCCTCCAGGCGCCGCGCAATCTCCCTCGGTATGGCAGCTTCTAACGCAGGAAACCACTCATTGATCCTCCGCAGATACTCATGATGCGGGTCGCGCCCGCTCCAAGAGATCCAGTGAACGCCGGAGCGAAAATCCGCCACCGCAGATCAAGAGTTTGGCCCTCCACCAGCCGTTGAATGGCGTCCGGATCTTGGTTGAACTTAGGATTCAAGTCGGCAGCAGGGTTGTGAGTTGCGGAACCACGTCTGACACGGCGTAAGGCGCCTTGGAACCGTATTCAGTGCGACTCCTCCGCTCTCCGAAACGCGACAGTCGCATTCAACCCTCCAAAAGCAAACGTGTTCGACAAAGCAACCCGCAGCCTCCCGGCAACCGCACTATTCGGCACCACGTTCAAATCGCAAGCCGGATCTTTGGCGATAAAGCCCGCCGTCGGAGGCGCAACCCCGTCCCGCAAAGCCATCACCGTCACCACCGCTTCCACGCCCCCCGCCGCGCCCAGCGTGTGGCCATGCATGGATTTCGTGGAGCTGACCAGCAAGCGCGCCGAATCCTGCTGCCACACGGACCAGATCGCCTCCGCCTCCATGGCATCGTTGGCCAGCGTGCCCGTTCCGTGCGCATTGATGTAATCCACCGCGTCCGGCTGAATGCCGGCATCGCGCAGCGCCCATTTTATGGCGCGTTTCGGGCCTTCCACCGAAGGCTGCGTGATGTGATGCGCATCGGAGCTCATGCCAAAGCCAATCACTTCCGCCAATATCTCCGCGCGCCGGGCAAGCGCGTGATCCCAATTTTCCAGAACCAGCATGCCCGCGCCTTCGCCAAGCGAAAGGCCGCGCCGTCTGGCCGAAAAAGGCCGGCAAACCTCCGGCGAAACCACCCGCATGGCTTCCCAGGCCCGCAACAGCCCTTCGGAAAAAACCGCCTCGCTGCCGCCCGCAATCGCCGCCATCACCTGGCCTGATCGCACCATCTGAAATGCCTGGCCAATGGCGTGGTTGGAAGACGAGCAGGCGGTCGAAATCGTGTAAACCGGCCCGCGGATTCCGAATTCAGCCGAAATACGGCTGGCGCCCGCGTTCGACATCGTGCGCGGAATGGTCAACGGGCTGACGCGCGGATTGTTCTCCCGGTAAAGGTGAAGATAGCCTTCTTCTTCCGTGAACTGGCCGCCCACGCTGGTGCCCGTGATAACCGCCGTCTCCTCAGCCAGAATGGGAGACGCTGCCAATCCGCTCTGGGTGATCGCTTCGCGCGCGGAAAGCGCCGCAAATTGCGCAAATCGCTCCAGCACAATCAAGTCTTTTTCCGTGAAATGCCGCAGCGGGTCGAAGCCTTGAACTTGCGCCCCCATTTGGAACTTGTAAGGCGGCGCGCCCGGATCGAATAACGGGCGTATGCCGCATTCGCCCGCCGCGATTCGCGGCCAGGCTTCGGAAACGCTCTGCCCCAGCGAGCAAATCAACCCCGCTCCGGTGACCGCAACGCGCTTCAAGCCGCACCGGGTGCCGGCGGCTCGTCTTTTTGCAAAAGCAGCGCGTGGACGCCCTCCACCACCTGGCGCACCGTCTTCAAATTCTGAACGCCTTCGTCCGGAATATTCACGCTGAACTCGTTTTCAATCGCAAAGATAATGTTAATGCCGTCGAGTGAATCAATTTTCAGCTCTTCAAAGCTGCTGTCAATCGACAACGTTTCGGGCGGAATGCGCTGTGTTTTTGCGATAACGGCCATGACTTTGGCGGCAAGAGCGTCCATATTGGACTGATCCGAAGTGATCTGATCTGACATCCGATTTTCAATGGTAACGCCAGCCTACTTCACGTAATCGGGAGGCGCAACGGCGGCCGTCAGCAGCGGGTCCGGAATCACGCTGCCGCGCTGCATGGAAAGCGGCAGCACGCCCGCCCAAATGGGCAGCGCATAATCTTCGGCATCGTCTTTGGGAGGTCCGGTGCGCACCTTGGCCGACGCCTCTTCCATCTCAAATGCCAGCACGCTGGTGGCTTTCAATTCGTGCGCCGTGGGCGGCCGGACATCATTCCAGCGGCCCGCAAGCACCTGCTCGGAAACCACGCGCAGCGCTTCTTCTTTCGCGGCATCTTCCTGAATTTTGCGCGCCGTCCCGAAGGCGACTACCGAGCGGTAATTCATGGAGTGATGAAACGCCGACCGCGCCAGCACCAGCCCGTCCACCAGCGTCACCGTGACGCACGCGGCAATGCCCTGTTCCAACTGCCGCAGCATGCGGCTGGCGGCCGAACCATGCAGGTAAAGCGTGCTTTCGTGCCGCCCATACAACGTGGGGATGACAAAGGGCTGGCCGTCCACCACGAACCCGACGTGCGCCAGAAACGCTGCGTCCAAAATGGCGCAAATATCGGCCCATTCGTTGGACCCGCGCAGCGGCAGCCGCCGGACTTTGCTTCTATCCGTGAATTCCATGTCTCAGTGTACGGCGCGCCGTCTTATAGACTGATGAACATGACTCGCAGACATTTAGGCCGAACTTTAGCCGGTTCGCTGGCCGCGGGAACGCTGGCCGCCGCCGGGCGTGACGCTCACACCGAATGGAAACCGCTGCTGGGCGTGCTGGGCCCCTATTCGCCCGCCAACGTGGCATGGGCCAAAGAGCAGGGTTTCACCAACATGATTCTGGGCTCGGGGAAGGGAAGACACAGCACCCTGGACGCTTCCCGCATCACCGACGCCGAAGTGGAGCAGGTGAAAAACGTGCTGAAGCAGCATGGCATGCACGTCTCCGCGCTGCAGGTGGGCAGCGACACCATCAATCCCGACATGGCTGAGCGCGCGGAGGCCAACGATTATTTCGTCAAAGCCATTGAGCTGGCCGGCAAACTCGGCGTTCCTTACATCGGCACGCAATCCGGCCGCAACCGCGCCAAAAGCTTGCAGGCGCAGGTGGATGAAATTGTCGGCGTCTATCACGAAAAGTTTTTCAAGCCGTGCGAAGCCAACAAGGTCCGCATCCTGTGGGAGCCTTATCCGGAAGCGCCCAACATCGCCACCAGCCCGGTGGGCTTTGACGCGCTCTTCAAGGCCTTTGGCGATTCGCCCTACGTGGGGCTGCAATATGATCCGTCGCACTTCGTCCGCCAGTTCATGGACCCCATCCAGACCGCGCGCGATTTCGTGGACAAGATCTACGACGTGCATTTGAAAGACACCGAAATTATGTGGCCAGTGCTGCGCGCGGGCGGAATCAACCCGGTCAACGGCGCCCAATGGTGGCGCTACCGCATTCCGGGCATGGGCACCGTGAACTGGCGCGAATTTTTTACGGTGCTGCAGGACAAAGGCTACACCGGCGGTATGTCCATTGAGCAGGAAGACGATTTATACGGGGCCGATCACAACCCAGGGCCGGATTTCGCCGATGATTTTAAAACCGGCTTCGTGATGGCGAAACGCTATCTGAACCAGTACGTGCCTTAGCTGCGCGCGCGGATCGCTTTTTCCGCGCGATGCCAGTCTTCTTCGGCAAATCCATGCGCGTAATTGCGCTCTTCCCAGTACTTGTATGCCAGCCGCGCTACTTCGTCGTAGTTGATGGAAGCGGCTGGCGTGGGGGAATTTTTCGAATGCCGGTGAGAGCTGTTCTTCGGCGTGGCTGCGCTCTTGCCTGCAACCTTGCCAGTGGTTTTGCTGCTGGCGGCCTTTGTGCGTTTTGCGGGCTTCGAAGCCAAAACAGGTGCCTCAGGTGCGGCTAAAGGGGCAACTGCAATCTCGGCAATTTTCAGCGATTTTTTCGAAGTTTTTTTGGTCTCCATATTTATATATCGTAAAGCCTCAAAACGGCTTTGTCGACTTTTGTTTTCCGCGCGCGACTCGCTGGTTCAATTTGATACACATAGGCAATGTCCAAGAGTGTGGTTCTTATAGCCAGCGGCGATCTGCGCTTATCCGCCAATCGCGTTTGCTGGCCGGCGCAGCAGCGTGTGGAAGCGGCCGTCACCAAAGCCGTTGAAGATTGCGGAGTGAAAGTGGTGCGCGGCCATGCCTTCGATGAAGTGAAAGGCCACGGCTTCATCGATTCCCAAAAATTAGGGATGCAGGTTTTCAGCCGCCTTGATCCAGACGCCCCGCTGATTGTCGTCGAAGCAGTGTGGCAATACAGCCATCACGTTCTGGCTGGATTGACAACTCACAAAGGGCCCATTCTCACCGTTGCCAACTGGAGCGGCCAGTGGCCCGGCTTGGTCGGCATGCTGAATTTGAATGGCTCGCTGACCAAGGCCCAAGTCCCATACACCACGCTATGGTCTGAAGATTTCGCCGACCATTACTTCACTTCGCGTCTGAAGCAGTGGCTGGCTGGCGAACCGGTGGCGCATGATGTCAGCCATGTGCGCCCGCTGAACAGCGAAGATTCACTCGGCGTGGAACTGGCGCAAAAACTAAAACGCGAAAAAGCCATTATGGGCGTCTTCGACGAAGGCTGCATGGGCATGTTCAACGCCATCATCCCGGACCATTTGCTGAACCCCACTGGCGTGTTCAAGGAACGCCTCAGCCAGTCCGCCCTCTACGCCGCCATGCGCGAAGTGCCGGACGCCGAAGCGCTTGCGGTCCGCCAATGGCTGGACGCCAAAGGCCTGCAATTCAAGACTGGGCCGAACCCGGAAACTGATTTGACTGATGCGCAAATCTTAGACCAATGCCGCATGTACATCGCGGCCCTGCGCATAGCCGATGAATTCGGCTGCGACACCATCGGCATCCAGTATCAGCAAGGCTTGAAAGATCTTGCGCCCGCTTCGGATTTGGTGGAAGGCCTGCTGAACAATTCCGACCGGCCGCCCGTGAAATCCGCCGACGGGCGCGTCCTCTATCCCGGCGCGCCGCTCCCTCACTTCAACGAAGTGGACGAATGCGCCGGCTTCGACGGCCTTGTCACTAATCGCGTCTGGAACGCTCTCGGCTTCGATCCGGAAAACACCTTGCACGACCTGCGCTACGGCGAAGAATACAACGGCCAGTTCGTGTGGGTCTTTGAAATTTCAGGCGCCGTGCCCGCCGCGCACAATATCGGCGGCTATGCCGGCTCAGTCAGCGAGCGCCAGCCGCCCATGTATTTCCGCCTCGGCGGCGGCTCTTTGAAAGGCATCAGCAAACCCGGCGAAGTGGTTTGGAGCCGCGTCTTTATGGAAGATGGCAAGCTGAAGGCGGATTTGGGGCTGGCGCAATCCATCGAGCTTCCGCGCGAAGAAACCGAGCGCCGCTGGAACATGACCACGCCGCAATGGCCCATCATGCATGCCGTCTTGCGCGGCGTCACGCGCGACCAGATGATGGCGCGCCACAAAGCCAATCACATTCAGGTGGCGTATGCTCCGGATCTGGAGGGCGCGAAAAAAGCGCTGGCCGTGAAAGCCGCATTCTTGCGCGAAGCGGGCCTGGAAGTTTTCCTCTGCGGAGACGTGGCACTCTAATGCGCGTTGCCATCCTGGGTACCGGCGCAATCGCCAATAAGCATGCGCAAGCTTACAAGAATATCGGCTTTGATTTGGTGGCCTGCTCCAACAAAACGGCTTCGCGCGGAGAAGATTTCGCCAAGCGCTGGTCCACAAAATTCGTCGCCGGCACGAAAGAACTCTGCCAGATGCCCGGCGTCGATTTTGTCGATGTCTGCACCTTTCCCGATTCGCATCTGGAGCCAGTTCAATACTGCGCTGAAATCAAGCGCGCCGTCCAAATCCAGAAACCAATCGCCACCAATCTGGAAACCGCGCGCGCCATTCTGGACGTGGCGCGCGCCGCTGGCAGCAAGCTCAGCGTTATGAGCCAGCACCGTTTCGACGACGCCACGCTGTTCCTGAAGCGCGCCCTCGCGGCCGGACGCCTGGGCAAGCTGCTGCAAGCCGACGCTTACGTGAAATGGTTCCGCAGCGACGAATATTATGCGCGCCCCATCAAGGGAAGCTGGGCCACCGAAGGCGGCGGCGCGCTCATCAACCAGGCCATTCATCAGGTGGACATTCTGCTGCATCTCATCGGCCCCGTCAGCGCCGTCAGCGGCATGTGGCAACTGGGCGCGCGCCACAAAATTGAATCGGAAGATGTGGTCAGCGCCCTGCTGCGCTATGAATCGGGAGCAACCGGAGTCATCCAGGCCTCCACCGCCATCTGGCCCGGCTACACCGAACGCATCGAAATTCATGGAACCAAAGGCAGCGCCATCATCTCCGGCGACCGCCTGACTAGCTGGGATGTCTTGGACGACGAATTCGCCGACCCCGCGCCCGTCGAAGCCAGTTCTGCCTCCGGCTCTTCCGACCCCATGAATATTTCGGTCACAACCTTCGAGCGCCAATTCCTCGATTTCGCCGACGCCATCAAAAACAACCGCGAACCCCTCTGCGGCGGCGAAGACGGCTATCGCGCCCTGCAACTGGTGCTGGGCGTCTATCAATCCTGCCAGGAAAATCAGATGGTGCGGCTCACGTGACCCGCGGCCAAATCCTCCAAATAAACATCTCCCCCGGAGGCGTTCCCAAACACCCCATCCCCATCGCCCATGTCTCCCGCCTGGGCATTGAAGGCGACAAACACCTCTATCGCCTGCATGGAGGCCCGCAAAAAGCGCTCATGCTCATGTCCGCCGAATTCATCAACCTCCTGGCATCCGAAGGCTTCGCTGTCTATTACGGAGCCATGGGTGAAAATCTCACCGTTCACGGACTACCTTATAGCGACTGGCGTCCCGGCCAAATCTACCGCGCCGGCACCGCCCTCATTGAATTCACCGAACCGCGCGCCCCCTGCGGCAAACTTCGCCCTTATGGACGCGGCATTGAAAAGCGCCTTCTTCGCGCGCCCGGAGAAAGCGGCTTCTACGCCTCGGTTCTGGAAGACGGCATCATCCAGCCGGGCGATACAATCGAACTGGTGGACCCTGTCGTCGCCTATGCCCGTTCTCACTGATCACTCCATACGGGACCACGCCATCTGGCTGGACGTCATCTCCGCCAGCAGCCGCTTTCTGTCAGAAGAATTGCTGCGCCATCCGGAGTGGCTCGACTCCGTCGCCGATCTGGACTTCGCGCGCTCGGCCGAAGACTTTCAGGCACGCCTCACCCACGTCCGCGACCTCGCCCTGTTCCGCCGCCGCGAACTCATCCGCATCGTCCTGCGGGACCGCCTGGAAACAGCGCCCCTGTCCGAAATTACCGAAGAAATATCAAATCTTGCCGACGCCATTCTCGCCACCGCCCTGGCGAATGTTGAATCCGAATTGCAGGCGCGTTACGGAATGCCCATGGAAGGCAGCCACCCCGCCTCCTTCTGCGTCCTCGCGCTTGGCAAACTGGGCGGCCGCGAGCTGAATTACAGCTCCGACATCGACTTGATGTTTCTCTACAGCGGCAACGGCGAAACCAGCGGCCCGCAAGTCATCAGCAACAGCGAATATTTCAAAAAGACCTCCAGCCAATTGGTGAAGCGGCTCTCCACCCACGCCGCCGCCGGCCTGTGTTACCGTGTCGATCTGCGCCTGCGCCCCGAAGGGAATTTGGGCGAAGTGGCCATCTCGCTTGCCGCCGCCCAGGAATATTATTCCGCGCGCGCCCGCAGTTGGGAACTGCAAATGCTCATCAAGGCGCGCCCCTGCGCGGGCAACACGAATGTGGGCGCGCAGCTTCTCTCTTTTGTCGAGCCCCTGATCTACGCCAGCACCGACGATTTTTCAGCCATCGAAACCATGTCGGCCACGCGCGAACGCATCGGCGAAAAACTCGCCCGCCGTCGCCGCAAAGAGCATGAAATCGACGTCAAGCTGGCGCGCGGCGGCATTCGCGATGTCGAATTTCTGGTGCAATGCCTGCAACGGCTGCACGGCGCGCGCAACGTCCGCGTCCGCCATGGCAGCACTCTGCTCGCGCTCCAGCGCCTCTTTGACGGCGACCTGCTCTCCCATACAGAATACTGGCGTCTGGCCAGCGCCTACGAATACTTCCGCCATCTGGAACACCTGCTCCAACTGGAAGACGACCGCCAAACGCACTCTCTCCCGTCCCAGCCCGAAGAGCTGGAGCGCGTCGCCCGCCGCATGCGTCCAGGCGGCGTCGCCGCCCAGTTGCTCGCCGACCTCAGCCAGCACCTGGAAAGCGTCCAGGCCATCTATGACCGCATTGTTCATGCCCAGCGCCCGCTTCATTACTCCCCTGCTCCCTCCGCGCCCCCGCCCTTCGAAGAACCCGCCGCCAGTATCGATCTCACGCCCGGCCTGCTAAATAGGCTCGCTGAAGCGGCCCCTAATCTGACCGCGCGCCTGCATGCCAGAGGCGTCAAGCGCCAGGACCGCGCGCTCACCACCTTCTTTGAAGCCCTTCTCTCTCAGCCCGGCCAACTGCAACTGCTGGACAGCCACGCCACGCTGACCGACTGGATGCTGCAAATCTTCGAACTCAGCCCTTACCTGGTCGACCAGCTCACGCGCTACCCCGATCTGCTCGAAGAAATTCGCCGCGCGGCCGATCATCCCACCCGCCGCTGGGCCTTTGAAGGCCTGGCCGCGCCCTTGAACGATATCGGTGCCCTGCGCCGTTTCTTCCGCCGCGAAATGTTCCGCATCCAGGTGGCCAGCATCTGCCTGCCCGAATACGTGTTCGCCACGCTCGACAGCAACTCGGCGCTGGCGGAGTTCGTCATTGCCCGCGCCTACCGCATTGCTCTGGAGCGCGCCCTCGCCCACGCGCGCGCCCACGCCACTCCTGAAAAGCCGTTCGACGAACCGCAAGACGAAATGATGGTCGCCGCCGTCGGCCGTTTGGGAATGCGCGAATTTGATCTGTGCTCCGACGCCGACCTGCTCTTCATCATTCCCGACAGCGAGCACAAAAATCATCTCTTCTGGACGCGCGTGGCCGAATACCTGCTCGACATTCTGACCAGCTACACCGGCGACGGAACCATCCTCTCCGTCGACACCCGCCTGCGTCCCAACGGCCGCGAAGGCCTGCTGGTCCAAACCGAATCCGCCTACGTCGAATATTTCTCCACCGCCGCGAAAGCCTGGGAAGGCATCGCCTACATGAAAGCGCGCGCCATTGCCGGCGACCTGGAACGCACCACCCAATTCCTGAACGAACTGCAGCAGGTGGACTGGCGTCGCTACGGCCAGGGCGGCCGCTCCAAAGGCGACCTGCATCAAATGCGCCTGCGCCTCCAGCGCGAACAAGGCGAAGCCACGCCGCTGAAAGCCGCGGCCGGCGGCTATTACGATGCCGATTTCATTCTCATGTTCCTGCGCCTGCGCGGCGCCGGCATGTTCTTCAAGAGCCTCAACACGCCCGAGCGCATCGACATCGTCGAAAAAACCGGCCACCTGGACCGCGCCGACGCTGAATTCCTGCTGCTGGCCGGCACCTACTTCCGCGCCCTCGACCACGCCATCCGCCTGGTCACGGGAAGGTCAGAAGAGAAAATCCCCAGCGCCCCCGCCTCCCGCGCCCGCATCGCCGACCTCCTCCAGCGCTGGACCGGCCACACCACGTCAGCCGCCAAACTCGACACTGATTTAGCAGCCCTGCAAAGCAAGATGCGCCGCGTCTTCGACAGTATTTTTGCGGTGTAATTCCGCTAAATCCAGGCTCTTTTTCGCCCATCGAGTTACAACTCGATGACACCGTACACCTTAATCTTTCTGACAGGTTGGTGTAATCTTGCGAACCCTATACTCACCTTGGTGTTCAGATTTTTCCTGCTATCACCATCCCGGCTAACTGGCCATCATAGCTGCTTTCATTCACTGAAAATTCATGCAATTTCCGTTTTCTGAACTGTCCCATCTTGCGCGGCCCCTTCCGGGTGGCGTGGAAAAGAACCCCAACAAAAGGAGAATTATTGATGTCAAGAACTGATTATTGGACTCACCGTCTGCTAGTCGGACTGGCGGCCGCGGGCCTCAGCGTTTCCGCGTTCGCGCAGTCCGTGCCCTTCCCCACCTACTCACCTGGCCAGAACACTTCAGCCACCACCGGTCCCACTTATGCCAATCCCCTGCTGAACCCCTGGGTGGTCAGCGACGGCACCATTCTCACCCCGGTCGGCACCCAGGTCTACCTGGGCATCACCACCCGCGCCAAGGCCGTCGCCCTGAACCCCACCGGCAATCACACCGCCGCTGTCCTGCAAATGGGCGCGCCGCAAGCCATCACGGTCTTCAATACCCAGACCGGCGCTGTCCTTCAGACCTACAGCGTCCCCTACACCACATCTAAGGGCGCAGCCAGCACGGATTCAGATGGCGGCCAGGGCGGCATTGCCTACACCCCGAATGGCCAATATCTTCTGTTCAGCCAGGACGGCAGCTACGGCCCCTCCAGCTTCATTTCCATTGCCAAGGTCAATGCCACCACCGGCTTGCTCTCAAACTTCGCGCAAGTCAAGGTTCCGCTCGACATCAACGCTGAAGGCCAGCTGACCAACGTGACCTGCGATCCCTACAATCAGACCACCACTCCCACCCAGGGCAGCCCCGGCGGAACCACCGGCAGCTTTCAGATCCCGTGCGGCTTTCCCTATTCCATTTTCTCGGATGACACCTACACGTCTTACCCCACCAGCGTTGCCGTCACGCCCGATGGCTCAACCGCCTACGCCGTCCTCGACAACAACGACACGCTGACCAAGATCAACCTCGCCGCCGCCACGCCGGTCCAAGGTCCGGAACTGCGCGTCGGCAACGTTCCCCACAGCGTTGTGATCTCGCCCGACGGCAAAACCGCCTACGTCTCCAACGAAGGTGGCCCCATTCCCGCCCCGACCGACTTCCAGCTCTACTCCAACGGAACTCCAGTGGGCGCTGAATATCCCACCGGCACCATCGTGAAAGGCACCATTTCGGTGGTCGATTTGGCCACTTTCTCCGTCATCGCCACCATCAAAGTCGGCCATCACCCCACCGGCATGGCCTTCTGGGGCAGCAAGCTGCTGGTCACCAACACCTATGACGACAACATCTCGGTGATTGACACCGTCACCAACAAGGAAGAGCGCAAGATCGACCTCGGCCTGCCCATTTCCGTCCCCGGCGAAAAGAAAGCGGCTTACGGCGCGGGCCCGAACAACCTGGCCGTCGATCCCACCAAAAACGTCGCTTACGTCGCGCTCTACAATGCCAACGCCGTCGCCGTTGTCGACCTCACCGCCTCCGACTGGAGCCCCGTCACCGGCATGATCCCGGTCGGCTACGCGCCCAGCTCCGTTGTTCTCGATACCGCCGACAACGCTCTGCTTGTTGCCAACGATAAAGGCATCGGCACCACCGGCTTCGGAGTGAAAACGCCTCCGGCATCCTCGGCCGAAAATTCCTACAACACCTACTTCGGCGTCAGCGCCTTCAACACCCACGAAGACCTGGGCACCGTCAGCATCGTCCCCGTTCCGGACGCCAAGAAGCTGGAAAAATACACCACGCAGGTCTTCCAGAATAACCACTGGGATCTGGTGCAGAACATCTGGAGCGCCGGCGGCGGCGACCCGCACAAGAAGCCGGCCGTCATTCCGGCGCGCATTGGCGATCCTTCCAAAATCAAGCACGTCTTCCTGATCATCCGTGAAAACCGCACCTACGACCAAATGCTGGGCGACGTCACCGGCGGCAATGGCGACCCCAGCCTGGCCGTCTTCGGCGACCACTCCACCTATGCCGAATACCCCGTCGTCACGCCGAACGCGCACACCATGGTTCAGCGCTTCCCGCTCTTGGACAACTTCTACGATCCCAGCCGCCAGTCGGCCGACGGTCACAACTGGATTCTGCAAGCCATGGCCCCCTACTCCGACGACATTCAGTCGCCCGACTGGCTCCGCGATTACCCCTCCAACGGTGGCGACGCCCTCGCCTACTCGAAGAAGGGCAATCTGTTCGATACCGCCGCCAAAAAAGGCATCACCATCAAGAACTACGGCGAGTACGTCGAATACAACACCTTCTCCGTGCCCGGCTGCATCCCGCAGATGGCCACTCAGAATTCCACCTATAACGGAACCGTTCCGCCCACTCCTCTGCCGTTCGTTGTCACCGACAGTTGCGAACCCACCTGGACCCAGTTCTACAACGACACCTTGCTGTACGAAGCCGGCAAAGAACCGCAGCTTCAGTACTACCGCACTGTCAAGTCGTTCTCCCCGCTCCCCAACGTCATGAAGTACACAGTCCAGAACTTCCCGCAGTTTGACCTCGGCATCCCCGACCAGTACCGCGTGGATATCTGGAAGCAGGACTTCGCCAACGACGTCGCCGCCGGCACTGTGCCCCAGCTCGAATTCATCTGGATTATGCAGGACCACACCACCGGCCCGCCCAACGCCACCGCCGAAGAAGCCGATAACGACCTCGCCGTCGGCCGCATTGTCGACTACATCAGCCACAGCAACATCTGGGACAGCTCGGCCATCTTCATCGAGGAAGACGACGCGCAGGACGGTGTTGACCACGTTGACGGCCACCGCAGCCCCGGCTACGTCATCAGCCCCTACGTCTATCAGAATGTGAATCCCGATGGCACCGGCGCCGGCGTCAGCGCGGAAAGCACCTTTTACACCCAGGTCAACATGACCCGCACCATTGAGCAGATCCTCGGTCTGCCTCCCATGAACCAGAACGACCTGGTGGCCTCGCCGATGACCACGCTCTTCGTCGACAATCCCCCGGCCAACAACTTCCTCCCGTGGGCGCACGTGCCCAATGAGGTCCCGCTCTGCTACGGCGTTTCCGGCTATGTGCCGCCGGCCGGCATCACCCCCAGCCTCAACACTTGCAGCTCCACCGTCGCCTCCGCCAAGGAAAGCCGCCAAGTGAAAGCTTTGCGCGCTGGCTGGATGAAAATGAAGACGCAAGTCTTCACCGCCCACTACCACATCCCCGACTCGCTCGACCCCAGCACCGTCAGCCACTTCGACTGGTACGAAGCCACGGACTTCAAGGTCCCCTTCCCCGGCGAGACAAAGGTTCGCCCCGCCAGCGACTTCATCCACCGCGTGACAACCAAGCGCGACAAGGACGATGACGACGACGGCGTGGAGTAACTGAAACGCGTCCCAATCACAAAGGCCCTCTCCCCCAACCAGGGGAGAGGGCCTTTGCATTTTTAGGGCGCAATGCCGCAAGTTGATATCCTATGCACATGGTTCATTCAGCGCTGTTGCAAGCCCTGGAGCTGCTCACGCCCGTTGAGCAGGAGGCAGTTCTCGCCGTCGCGGAATACCTCAAGCACCAGCGTCGCAGTGAAGCAGAACCTTCCGCGGCGGCAGCGGCCCTGCTTGCTGAATTGGACAGGAGCAAACCCCGTTTCGCCACGGCCGACACGGACCTATCACCCGCTCGCCAAGCCGCGCGCCGGTTCATGCGCGAGAATCCCGCGCTAATGCGTTTGCTGGCGCAATAGGTGTGAGCGGCAAAACCATCAGTTCGTAGACGGCAACAAGCGAACCGCCATTGCCGCAACCGCCGCCCATCTAGCGATCAACGGTTACCGGCTAGAACAAGACGAGATGGAGACATACCGCTTCATCATTGGCTTATACACATCCGGCCAATTCCGAATGCCCCGGTTAGAGGAGTGGCCGCAAGCCCACGCCGCGCCTCACTGAACCCGCACCACCACCAGCGTCATATCATCATTCTGCTTCGCTCCCGCCGTAAATCCATCCACCTCCGCCAAAATCTGGCCAATCATCTCCGCCGCCGTCCTGCCGTCCATCTTCCTCACCGCCGTCATCAGCTGTTCTTCCTCAAACTCCTGATCCGCCCCATTCATTGCCTCGCTGATCCCATCCGTGAACGCAACCAAAACGTCACCCTGTTCAAGTCGCACGAATCCTTCACAAAACGGAAACTCCGGAAACAGCCCCACCACCGTCCCGCCCTCCGTCAAGCGAATAAACTCCTTCCCGCGCAAAACCATCGGCGGATTATGCCCCGCATTCACATACCGCAGCGCCCGCGTGGCCGGATAATACTGCGCATAAAAGAACGTCGCATAACGGTTCTCAGCCGAAGCGTCGTACATCAGCCTGTTAATATTCGAAATCATCTCCGACAGCGTCTCGCAAGGCTTAATCGTCTGCCCGCGCAGCGACGCCTGCAAACTGGCCATCATCAGCGCGGCTGCAATTCCTTTGCCCGACACATCGCCCACCGCAATGCCCAGCGATGCATCAGGCAAATGAATAAAATCGTAGTAATCGCCGCCCACGCCTTCCGCCGGACGGCAATATCCCGCGAAATCCAGCCCTTGCACCAGCGGCAATTTTTGCGGAAACAAGCGCTGCTGCACTTCGCGCGCAATCTCCAGTTCGCGGTCCAGCCGCTCGCGCTGGGCAATTTCGCGCCGCACGCTTTCGGTCAATTCCGCATTCTCTAAAGCCAGTCCGGTCTGCGAAGCCACCGCGCTCAGCAATTGCAGATCAGCCCGTGAATACGGCTCTTCGGAACGCTTTCCGCTCAAACTGATAATGCCCATCAGCCGGCTCTTCAAAGTCAGCGGAAGAAGCACCTGCGTGTCCAGCGAACGCAGCGTCTCCTGCTCCGCGTCGGGCGCTCCGTGAATCCAGCTTTGCGGATCGCCAAAGTAAATCTTCGAAGGCGCGCGCTGCCGTTGCAAAAACTGCACAATCTTCGTCTCCGGCTTGAACTCCACCGCTCCTGGCAGTTGCGCCGCGCCAATCGCATACGCCAGCCGGTACACGCCCTGCCGGTCCAGAAAAACTGCAATGCTCGCAACATGCAGCGATTCCGAGATCCGTTTCGTCACCGTCTCCAGCAGTTGCCGCACATCCCGAATGCCCGCCACGGAACTGCTCAGCTCCGTCAGAATCTTCTCCGCGTTGTAAGCCTCGCGGAAAAATCGCTTATCCACCCAGCCCAGCATCCGCTGGGAAATGCGCCGCGTGGAAAGCACCAGAACAACGCCCGCGGCCGCGATCAGCAGGCTCACATACCAGTCGGCCTGCTTCGGCAGCCGGTACGTTTCCGCCACCACAGCCATAATAATCAGCAGCCGCAGCGCCCGGATGCCATGGCTGGCGAACGCATACTGGACGCCGCTGCGAATCACCATGCGCACATCCATCGCGCGCTGCACCACAATCACGTAAGCCATCGTGGCGGGAAACAAGATCAGCATCGACAGGCACACCGTCTCCAGCCACGCCGGCAATTCAGGCATCCAATGAAGCTGGCTGAACACCACCGGCAGCGAAGGCGTTAATGCATAAGAGCAGCCCGATACCAGAACGCGAATGCGGCGTCGTGCATCCGGGCTTGTCACCTTCACTGCCTTAAACCGCAAGGCCGCGAAAAATGCAAAAACCAGAGCCACATACCAGACCGTCTGCGGCGTGTTTACCGCGCGTTCCAGCCGCGCCAGCCAGGCAATTCGGTCAACGTGATGCAGTTGTTCAAAGCTTCCGTAAATATCCAGCGCGGCGAACACGGCGGAAGGCAACGCCAGCACCCACCCGACCCAAGGCAATCTCCGGATCAGCACAAACGGCAGCGGAAAATAGAATCCGAACAGCAGCATCCACAGCGGCCACGTGTTGCCCAGTATCGATTGGTAAACCAGCAGAAACTCGCGCCACGGACCAGGCAGCAGAATGGAAGTCCCGCTCACCGCCGTCTGATTGAAAGACGCCAGCATCGCCATCGTGATCCACGCCAGCGGATCAGCCGGGCGCGCAAAGGCAATATAGAAGCCCACCAGCAGGCAAGTGATGGGAAGAATGGCATGCACAATCACCGCCAGCGGCCATTCACTGGAATCGCTGATGTGGCGCAAACGCCGGAACGTCAGCGTGCGCCGCTCCCCATTCCGATTCACCACAACCGTGACGCTGTCATTCGCTTTCGCGCGATACCAAAGCTGCTCTTCCTGCTCCAGCCCATCAATCGCTGCGCCGTCAATTGACACCACTTCATCGCCGGCGCGCAGACCCGAATCTTTATAAGCTTCCGGAACCTCTTTGATTGTCTTGCTGAACTGCCATTGCGAAAACGCATTCTCCACATGGCTGCCAGACTGCGCCTGCAGGTACAGCATCCACCACGAATAAGGAAGCTGCGCCGCCAGCGCCCACGCAAACAAAAGCCCCAGCAGAGCCAGCAGAAAACTGCGCTGGTTCATGACCCCCGCACTGGATCATGCAGCGGGCTCCGCTTCCGCCCATATCCGATATAAATAAACAGCCCAATCACCAGCCAGACAAAAAACCGAATCCACGTTTCCAGCGGCAGGCTCATCATTAATCCCAAACAGCACACCACGGACAAAATCGGAGTCCACGGCGAGAACGGAACACGAAACGCCCGCACACGCTCCGGCTGCTTTCGCCGCAAAATCATCACGCCTACCGATACGATAATGAACGCAAATAAAGTCCCGATATTCGACAAATCCGCCAGCGTTCCAATGTCCCAGATGCCGGCCGGAATGCCCACCGCCAGCCCCGCAATCCAGGTGCTGACGTACGGCGTGCTGTACTTCTTGTGGACCTTCGAAAACACATCCGGCAGCAATCTGTCGCGCGACATCGCAAACCAGATGCGCGCCTGGCCATACTGATACACCAGCAGCGAAGACAGCATTCCCAGCAGCGCGCCCACCGTCACCGTAAACCGCAGTTTCGCCATGCCAATCGCCGCCAGCGCATTCGCCACCGGCGCGGCGTTGTCCAGCGTCTTCCAATTCACAATGCCGGTCAGCACCAGCGCCACCGCCGTGTAAAGAACCCCGCACACAATCAGCGTGCCCACAATCCCAATCGGCATGTTCCGCTGCGGCCGTTCGCACTCCTCCGCCGCCGTCGAAACCGAATCAAACCCGATGAAGGCAAAAAACACAATCGCCGCGCCGCTTAAAACACCCGGAAACCCGTTCGGCAGAAACGGATGCAAATTCTTCGCCTGCACCGCGTGCGCCGCGCCAAAAATGAACAGCAGCACCGCCGCCAGCTTCACCACCACCATCGCGTTGTTCGTTTCCGCGCTCTCTTTCACCCCGCGCACCAGAATCCAGCTCAGCGCCATCACAATCAAAAATGCCGGAACATTGAACAGGCTGTGAGTGAATCTTCCTTCCACAATCGCCGGTTCTGAGAGATATTGCGGCAAATGGGCACGAAAAATGTAATCGCACATGACATTAAAATATGCCGAAAACCCGACCGCCACCGACATATTAGAAACCGCATATTCCAAAATCAAGTCCCACCCGATAATCCAGGCGAAGATTTCGCCCAGGGTTGTGTAAGCGTATGTGTAAGCGCTTCCGGCTATCGGAATCATCGACGCCAGTTCCGCGTAGCAGAGCGCGGCAAATCCGCAAGTAATGGCCACCAGGATGAACGAAAGAGTGAGACCTGGACCCGCTCCGGGGCGTCCAATAGTGGAAGCGGTGTGGGTGCCATTCATAATCAGATCAATCAGCGGAGCATTCAGAATGGACGGCACGTCCATATGCTGTCCGGCGGCCGCTGTGCCTGTTACGGTAAAAATTCCGCCGCCAATGACAGCGCCGATGCCAAAAGCGATCAGGCTCCAGGGCCCCAGCGTCCTTTTTAGGCGCTTTCCGGCCGTTTCAGCCTCTTCCAGCATTTCATCGATGTTTTTGGTGCGCCACAGTTGGTTCATCGTTAATGCGACAGTATAGCGGGAAGACACAGCAAAACAACAGTTCCATCACGCGCCGCCAGCTTCTTTCGGGCGCGGCTGGCATTCTGCTGTCCAGCGGCCTCTCCGCCGCCCCCACTCGCATCATTACGAACAAGCGCCCTGAACTAAAGCCCGACGAAAAACAGTTTCTGGAAGATCTGGGCCACCGCACCTTCCAGTATTTCTGGGACCACTGGAATCCGCGCACCGGCCTGGTGCTGGACCGCGCCCGCATGGATGGCGCAGCCAACGGAAACGTGGGCAGCACCGCCGCCACCGGCTTCGGCCTGACCGCCTTTTGCATCGGTGCCGAGCACGGCTGGATCACCAAAGAGCAGGCCCGCCTGCGTGCCCTCACCACCCTGCGCTTTCTGTGGATGCGCGCCTTTCACGATCACGGCTGGTTTTTCCACTTCATGGATTCCTCCAACGGCCAGCGCCGCCTCAATTCCGAAATCTCCAGCATCGACACCGCCCTGCTGCTGGCCGGCGTCCTCACCGTGCAAGGCTACTTTTCCGGCGACAAAGAAATTCACACCCTCGCCAAAGACCTCTTTGAGCGCGTCGATTTCGCCTGGATGCTGAACGGCAACCCGCTCATCCTGGACCACGGCGCATTCCCCGGCTCCGGCTTCATCAATTCGCGCTGGTCCGAATACAGCGAAGCCTCCATCTTGTATCTGATGGCGATCGGCTCGCCCAAGCACGGCATCCCCGTCGACAGTTGGTACGCCTGGCTGCGCCCCGAAGTGCATTATGCCAACTGGACCTTTATCAGCGGCGGCCCGCTCTTCACCCATCAGTATTCCCACGCCTGGGTCGATTTCCGCCACCAGCAGGACGGCGACCCCAGCTACGTCGATTATTTCGAAAATTCCCAGATCGCCACCTACGCCCATCGCGACTTCTGCATCAGCCTGCAAAGCAAATTCTCCGACTATGGTCCCGACATGTGGGGCATCACCGTCTCCGACAGCCCCACCGGCTACGTGAACTGGGGCGGCCCTCCCTACGCCGGGCCCATCAACGGCACGCTCGTCCCCTGCGCCGCCGCCGGTTCGCTCATGTTCGCGCCCGAAATTTGCCTGCCCGTCCTGCGCGAAATGCGCAACGTCTACGGCGACAAAATCTACCAGAAATACGGCTTCACCGACGCCTTCAATCCCGATTGGAAAGACCAGAAACTCTGGGTGAACCAGGACGTCGTCGGCATCGACGTCGGCATCAGCCTGCTCAGCCTCGAAAACCTCCTCACCGCCAACGTCTGGCGCTGGTTCATGCGCAACCAATACGTCCCAGGAGCCATGGAGCGCATCGGCTTCACCCTCTCCACCCCCGGAGTTACCATGAAAAGGGTAAGAACCGGCGCGCGAAAAGCGTGAGAAAGATCATGGCCAAGGAACATCGTGAGTTCTGGCGCCGACACTGGTGTCTGCCGCGTCGAGACTCGTCTCGGCGCTTTCTGCTCCCCCAACCCCTCATAATAAAACCAGGCAATGCCACCGGAAGAATCATCCATAGCCGAACCCATCCTCGCCGTCCCCGCCCCCCCGCCAGACCCCTTCTGGAACTGGGCCGACTGCGCCCTCGTCATCGGCCTCCTCGTCACCCTCATCGCCCTCATCCTCTTCGCCGCCGCCGGATTCGTTTACTTCATCCCGTCCCTAAGAACCAACCCCGCGCCCCTGCTCCTGCCCGTCCAGCTCGCCTTCTACGTCGCCATTTACCTGGCCCTCTTCCTGGTCCTTCGCCTGCGCCACGACAAGCCCGTCTTCACCTCCCTGGGCTGGAAGCGCACCGTCTCCAACCGAACCCTGCTCTATTTCGGAATCGGCGGCCTCCTGCTCTCGCCCGTCATCAGCCTCATCGCCACTCTCTTCCACACCCCCGAAGTCCAGATGGATGCGCTCGACCAGCTCGAAAAATATCCCGTCATCCTCGCCATCTTCGGAATCATGGCCGTCACCATCGCGCCCTTGTTTGAAGAGCTGCTCTTCCGCGGCTTCCTCCAGCCCCTTTTCTCGCGCACCTTCGGCTTCATCGCCGGCATCCTCATCACCGGCATCCTCTTCGGCCTGCTGCATTCGGTTCAGTACAAAAACGTCTGGCAATACGTGGCCGCCGTCTCTTTCGTCGGAATCGTCCTCGGAGCCGTCCGCTACCGCACCGGCTCCATCATCCCGTCCATGGTCATGCACGGCTGTTACAACGCCGTCGCGGCCGTGGGAATTTTCTTTCATCACAGCCAATAACTCATGTCATCCTCTACCGCCGTCTTAACGCAAGCCATAGAAACCATCGAATGGACGCCTTCTGGCGTCGTCATGATCGACCAAACCCGCCTCCCGCGCGAAACCGTCTTCGTCACCTGCCGCACCTACACCGAAGTGGCCGACGCCATCCGCGCCATGATCATTCGCGGTGCGCCCGCCATCGGAGTCGCCGCCGCCATGGGCGTCGCCCTCGGCGCGCTCCATTCGGAAAATCTCGCAGCCGACATGCCGGTCATCTGCGAAACCCTGGCCAAAACCCGCCCCACCGCCGTCAACCTGTTCTGGGCCATCGACCGCATGAAGAACTTGCACGCCTCCATCGCCCATCAGCCGCTGGCCGCCATCCGCGAACAGCTCATCGCCGAAGCCCAAAAGATCCGCGAAGAGGACATCGCCATCAACCAGGCCATTGGCCGCCACGGCGCAGACCTTGTGCCCGACGGCAAAACCGTTCTCACGCACTGCAACGCCGGCGCTCTGGCCACCGCCGGCTTCGGCACCGCCCTGGGCGTCATCCGCGCGGCCGTGCTGCAAGGCAAAAAAATCGACGTCTTCGCCGACGAAACCCGCCCCTTCCTGCAAGGCGCGCGCCTCACCGCCTGGGAGCTGCAGCGCGACGGCATCGAAACCACCCTCATCACCGACAACATGGCCGGCCACTTCCTCAAGAGCGGCCGCATCGGCTGCGTCGTCGTCGGAGCCGACCGCATCGCCGCCAACGGCGACGTCGCCAATAAAATCGGCACCTATGCAGTCGCCGTTCTGGCCAAGGAAAACAGCGTGCCCTTCTACGTCGCCGCGCCCATCTCCACTCTCGACCTGACGCTCAGTTCCGGCGACCTCATCCCCATCGAAGAACGCTCCCCCCTCGAAGTCACCCACGTCCAAGGCGTCCACGTCGCGCCCGACGGCATCAAAGTCGCCAACCCCGCCTTCGACGTCACCCCCAACCGCTACGTCACCGCCATCATCACCGAAAAAGGCGTCGCCCGCGCCCCCTTCACACAAACCCTGCAAGCGCTCTCCGCGTAATTTTGTAACTTGCCTGGTGGGGCGGAGCTCCCGCTCCGCGGCCCAAGCTCCCGCTTCCTGGATACAATCCCGAGAAGTTTACTGACGGCAACCGTGGGTTTTCTCACTTCGTCGGCGGACCGGGGTTCTTGATGACGCCAACTAAGCGATTTTTGCGGGTGGATCCGACGAAAAGCTACCCAGTCACGGACCTCACTGGGGCAAAGCCCTGCGGGTGAGCGCCGAACCCCCGGGAGAAAATGGAAAATGAGAATGATAACAATGCTTGCCTTTGCACTCATGACCGCTCTGAGTATTCTCATGGCTTGGCAGTCTAACACCCAGGACGTGAGAGTGGCTCCTCACAGCCGTCCGCGCGTCCCAAGCGATGGGTATGTGCCGCGTTCGGGCTTCGTTCCTACGGCGGGCGTTGCGATTCATATCGTTGAGGCGGTCCTCGTTCCCGTTTATGGCCGCTCGGTTGTAACGTCCGAGCGCCCGTTCCACGCAACGCTGGAAGGGGGAGCTTGGATCGTCAAAGGTACGGTCCCGTGCGCGGGCGCACCGCCCGGTGCCGTGTGTGCGGGCGGGAATACGGAAATATGGATTTCAAAGGATGATGGCAAAATCCTGTATATGATCCATAGCATGTGATGGAAGATCCGGGAGATCCGAGACGGCAACTATGTCTGGAATCCAATCGAGCATTAAGCTGCCCTTATTGGTTGCGGTGACGGCTGCAATCCTGCAAATCGTGGGATGTCGCTCCCGCCCCGCCGAACAGCGCCAGATGGACAACGGACCGGCGCAAACTGCGGAAGCCAGTACGCACTTTTCGGCACCGTCGGAAGGCGCAAGAAGGGATCTGGGTGAGGTGCTCCGCACACTAATCGCGCAGGCTACGTCATCGCCGCTCCGCCGAATCGAAGTCTTCTGCGAGCCACCCTCGATAGAAAATTTTGTGGCCCTGAACCCTGACACGATCCGCCGACAGAGCAAGTACAGGATCGAGATTTGGCCACCAAGGTTGGACAATTCACTCCTGCAGGCGCTCAAGCAAACATCAGTTCGGCGTTCGGAAGAGAGGCCGGAGATTAATTGGGCACTGCATATTACTCTCAAAGCCGGAACTGTGAGGCAAATTTGCGTGGACGACTCAAGAAAACGGGGATACCTCGACGGAGTGCCCGTGTTGTTCAGTGGAGAACTGGGCGGATGGCTGGCGCAATTTACCAGCGGAATGCGGTAGCCTAAACGGGTGGAATCCCGTAGATCGGCGGGGATTCCGGGGCGATTCTATACCGTGAGAAGAAGCACCAACCCCCTGGAAGCGCCAAACCATGAACAAAATGCTGACCTCCCAGGAAACCTGGGCCACGCAAAACAACGACGGCAGCAAGTGGATGTTCATCGCCTACAACGGCTATGACAACAGCGAGAACGTGATCGCCCAGACCGAAGGCTTCGGCCCCGGCGTGCCCTGGAACAATCTCACGTTCCTGAACGGCCAATTCGCCCATGACGGCCTGAACCGGCTCTTTTCCGTCACCGACACCAACTACACCCGCACCTACCATTACGAGGAATTCGGCAACCAATCCATCCAGAGCTACACCGGCATTTCGCCGGTCGGCTATGCGCCCCTGAGCACCAACGGCAACCCATTCAACCCGGCCACCAACCACATGGTGTCTGTGGACGCCGCCGGCGGCTACGAACAGCGCGGCATGGTGACAAAACTCGGCGTCGGCCCAACCGTGACGATGGATTATGACGCCGAAGGAAACATGAAGGACACCAACTATCCGGGATCAGGCCCCAGCATCACCTGGATCTACGACGCCGAAGGCCAGCGCGCCCAGCAACTGGTCGCCGGAGGCTCCTCGACGCTCTACATTCACGACGCCTTCGGCCAGCTCGCCGCCACTTACAACAACAACGGAGTGACGCCCGCCTGCACAACGTGCTATCTGACCTACGACATGCTGGGCAGCGTGCGCCTGGTCACCGACCAGAATCAAAACGTGGTGGCGCGCCACGACTTCATCCCCTTCGGCGAAGAAATCCCCGACGGCACCGCCGGCCGAGTGGGCAATTTCGCTTACTCCTCGAACGTCACCCAGGCCTTCACCGGCCAGGAAGAAGACGGCGGCAACGCCGTGCTGCATTACTTCAATGCAAGGCACCTCAGCGGCGCACTCGGCAGCTTCATGCAGCCTGATCCAGGCAATGCGGGCGCGGATCTCGCCCATCCGCAATCCTGGAATGGGTACGGATATGTGTTGGGGAACTCTCTGGGCGCGATAGATCCAACAGGCCTTGACTGCGCATCAAGGGGTGGCTTGCATGCCAATATGGTTGGCTGCAATGGAGGAGGAAACTACGGGCCAGGCGATGGAGGGGTGTCGATTGATGGCGGTTCGCCAGTAGCGGTGGGAACGTTTGGCGCCAACAGCCCTGCCGGCGGTGAGTCGGGATCGCTTTGCCCCGGCGGTCTTTGCGGATATCAGACGACAAACGGACACTCGCAGTTTGTGTCTTACACGAATGGTACATCTGGTTACCTCCAGCAGTACCAGATTGTGGAAAGCTTTTTTGGGCGGACCTACACATCATACGGAAATATCTTGCTTTCGGAACCGCTAGGGCCAGACGGCAATCCCCTACCCCCTCCAGTTCCGCTTCCACCCGGCAAGAATGGCCAGCCTAATCAATGGGTCACTTCCCCAGGCTCAGGAAACCGCCAGAAATGGCGACCGAAACATCCCATTCCAAGCCCAAAGGGCTCGCAGCCCGGAGCGAGTTGGGATCCAGATGGCCATTGGGACGTCGACTGGGGAAATAAAGTGCGAGAGCGATATCTTCCCAACGGGACCAAAGTTGACCATTTCAACAACCCAATACCGTTCGCGGGCGTCGCCGGCGGCGCTGCTTTGGGCCTGACCGGAGCAATTACAATCGAGGGTGTACTGGAAGGGATTGCTGTGGGCATTCTACCCGTTTCCTAAAAAGCAATGACACATATCTGCATAGAAGAGTTCCTGAGCTGGGCCGCACAACTCGATATAGAGATGACCTCGTCCTCTAAACTCGAGTACAAGCCGGCAGGTGCGCATGGATCGTCGTTGCTAGTTACCACAGAGACTCGGCAACCATCCGACTTGATACTACTGGCAAATCGCTTAGTCTTGTCCAACCATCCCGCCGATGATGACGATTCAATAGAGCCATACACTGGGTGCAAGCTTTGGCTCAAGGAGAGCGGTGTTTGGAACGAGGTGCAGGAGGCGACGGCCACAGAGGCATATGAGGCTCTCCTTCGGGGATATGGGCAGCAGCTTAAGCGAGAACCCGTGTTGATATTTGGGCGAGAAGAGCGCTCCGCTGCGGTGGTCTTCATTCTTCACATGATTTTGTTTGGGTGGGATGCATATCTGGTTCCAGCCTCCGGGGTATTTCTTTGCCATATAAGTCACGACGGCTACATACAAGTCATCCCGAGGCATCCGGAAACTCAGAGCGCTATTGCCAATCGCTTCGGTCCGTGGACGTCAGAGGAAGGTCACTGAAATCCGTGAATTCCGGAACGCTCAACGCAGCTCCGACTCCTGACGCAATAGCGGACAAACCATAAATAACCTCAAACCTGGAAACGCAGTATACTTATGACACCATGGGGGATCTTTTGAAAGTGTTGAAATGCAGCGTCGGCGGCTGCGGCAGCGGCCAGGTGAATTCCGACACTTACGATTCCTTAGGCCGCCTGGTGACAGCCTCCACGCCGGAAAGCGGAACCTACACTTATAACTACACCAGCAGCAGCGGAGCCCTCCAGTTGGCCCTGCAATCCCGGCTAGACCCGCGCGGCTACACCACCACCTACACTTACGACGCCGAGGACCGTCTCGCCGCCATCACCTACAATGACGGCACGCCCAGCGGCAGTTACTCTTATGACTACGTGGGCAACCTGACGCAATCGTCCAACGCCAACGTCACCAACAATTACCTGACCTTCGACGGCGACAACCGCGTCACCAGCAGCAGCGTGAGCGTGGCCGCCGTCACCTACAATTTCAGTTACCAGTATGATCTGGCCGGAGACCTGACGAAGGAAACGTACCCTTCAGGCCGCCAGGTGAGCTACGATTACGACGCGGCCTTCCGGCCGCTGGACGCCAGCGGAGTCAGCGCGGGCGTGACCACGAACTATGTGCAATCGGCGGGCTATTTCCCGCACGGCGCGCCGCAGTTCTGGCAATACGGAAACAATCTCTACAACTGGCAAAGCGTGAACAAGATGCTGGCCTCGCAGGAAGTCTGGGCCACGCAAAACAACGACGGCAACAAGTGGATGTTCATCGCCTACAACGGCTATGACAACAGCGAGAATGTCATCGCCCAGACGGAAGGTTTCGGCCCCGGCGTGCCCTGGAACAACATGACGTTCCTCACCGGCGCCTGGTCACCGACCAGAATCAAAACGTGGTGGCGCGCCACGACTTCATCCCCTTCGGCGAAGAAATCCCCGACGGCACCGCCGGCCGAGTGGGCAATTTCGCTTACTCTTCGAACATCACCCAGGCCTTCACCGGCCAGGAAGAAGACGGCGGCAACGCCGTGCTGCATTACTTCAACGCAAGGCATCTCAGCGGCGCGCTTGGCAGCTTCAGGCAGCCTGATCCGGGGAATGCCGGGGCGGTCTTAACCAATCCGCAAAGCTGGAATGGGTACACCTATGTAGGCGGCAACCCTTTAACTTATACAGACCCCACAGGCATGAATTGGTTTACAGACCTATTCCAAAAAGCTGGCTCTTTTCTGGGAAATATCTTCGGAGTTTGCGGATCAAACTTTTGCGGTGGCGTAGTAGAAACCAACGGCACCGACGACTACGTAAACTCGGCGGGACTGAACCTGGGCGGCACGAACAGCGGTGGAGGGAGCCCTGACCCGGTCTACACAGCCACAGGCTTGGCAAAGGCGGATATCCCAACAATCAGCGCCCTTCTGTTCAGTTCGCTGGCCGCCCCAAATAACGGACCGGTCAAATGCAGCGGGAAGGCTCGTGTCCTCAAAGGGAATGCCGCAACCATAGGAAAGCCCGGAGGGTTTTCTGGACCGAGCGTCGGCAACATTCCAATCACTGCGAACGGCGCAGCTATTATTCCGAGCCAATGGGGACCGGGCAAGGCTTTCTTGCGCCCCTATCTCAATCAGATCAGCGGCGTCTTCCCGAGCGTAAATTATTCATTCCAAGGCGTGGTTGATGTCATGGGGGGCGCTCCGCCGCCAGGTTTTCCAGCAAATTCAAATGTCCAAACGGACATGATGCAATTGAATCCCGGAAAGCTGATTCTGGAGCTGCCAGGGGCACCACGGGATTTTGGAACGACTGCCGTAACGATTACGGCTCCTAGCGCCGTCGGATGCCCGGCCGGGACTGTGCAGGTACCGTAATGAAAACAGCCTTGAAAGTCTGCTTTGTCGCTGTCACTTCGATGTTCGGGTTGACTGTATTCGCCCAGACAAGCAAGTGGCCGGTCATTCAACCGTTGGAGGAAAAGCGCGTTTTCATCGCTCCAGGACGAGACAACGCTGATACTCCCTTCGTGGCCTCCATCAAGGACAGTGAAGGCGTTCCTGTCTACACATTGGAATGCCACAACGGAAACTACGATGATGAATCGGAAATGAACTTCTCGGGGGATTTTCAGTGTGCGCTGTTCGCTGTAAAGAATAAAGCCCTTGTGAGTGGAAACCTGCTCGCTGCAAACACGAAAAATGAGCGGAGTACTGATTGGTGGAATCGCGGCAGGATGCGTTCGGCGCAGCTTCGCGGAGAGTGCCTTAAATACCCTGAGTACAGCACTGTCCGACATTTCAAGCTTAGGGGAATTCTTCTCACACTACGCTTTGCGGATGTAGGGTGGAGCAGCACAAAGGATCAGCAAAACAATCCTCTGCTTGGGAAGTTCACTTTTACAGTGAATGCAGTCCCAGACCCTACGGCTAAGAGTTCGACGGCTGAAGAAGTCGAGGGGCCAGCGCCGCCAACATCATGCTATCCGTAAGCAGGGGGGGCACAATTATGATCTCCTGGGCTATATCTACGACGAAGTTTGCCGTTAGTGTATTGGTATAGCCCCAAATAACAACTGCGGCGTATCTGCTTCCTCGCTCGACAATTACCTTAGCTCAAAGAACTCTCCGATGGCCGGTCAAGGCGCGAACTTGATGGCGTCGGGAGCGCAGTACAACATTGACCCTCGGCTGTTCGTGTCATTATTGGGAGCAGAGACTACCTTTGGCCTCCACGTCACTGCTGGCCAGTTCAACGTATTCAATGTGCTTTACCACGGCCTAGACTCACCGTTTTAAAGCTATCAATCGGCGATTAATTCCGTTGGCCATAGTCTGACGAATCCGCGAAATGGGTACGATTTTACGAACACTGCAACTCTCTACGGCCACTACTGCTCAGGAGCAGGTTGCGCCGATGAACTGGCATAACGTCGCAATGTACGCAGCATGCCTGGCCGGCGTCGATGCCAGCTATATGCAAAACGCAGGAGCGCCACAGGCACAGGATGCATCTGATATTGTCCCAGAGACGCAGGGAGCTAGAAAAAGCAAGAACGGAGAAGAATCAACGAACGTAGTCTTTGGACCGGGAAGGGGATTGAAAAATGGTGGCCAAGCCCCAATAAACCCAAACGGCGACTCCCCAACGCCGGGCACCTGGGCAGACGGAGCGGGATACATCGCAAACCTTATGCAGTGCATTGCGAATGTGAGAAATAATTTCTAGAGCGTTACTGACATGAAAAATAAGATTGCACAGAGGACTTTTGGTCAAAGCGCCGCTCTTCTTCTTTTACACCAGATTATAAGCACACTAGGAGTTACAATACTGTCTGGGGTCCTGGTCTTTGCCGTGGCAGGAATCATCCACATAATCACGCCTTCCACCTTCCGTGCGAGTTGGCTCTTGACGGAGGTGCCCGGTTTCCCCGTTCAGTTCTTGGTTGCAGTGGGCCTCGGATGCCTTCTGGGGAACCCGGCCCGGTCTCGAACCCCACTGTTGGTTTGGATTCCGCCATTAGGTTTTTTAGCATTCGGTGCCTCCATTGTTACGCACCCAAGGTCCTCCGCCTTTGGATACCTTATCGGCAATAGCTGCAAACCCTCGCAGCACTGTTTTGACCAGCTATTATTCACCCTGCCATTCGTCGCGGCGTTTGGTTACTCGATCGGTGCTGCGGTTATCGGCTTCAAGTACGTTCGATGGCCTTCGCGATAAGAAATCCGGCCAATACGGGGACCGTAAATCTTCAGGACGCGACGGCGCGGGGAACTCCGGAATTCCAGGACGCTCACCACGATTCCATATCCTAAGGGAAGCCAACAATCTCCGGAACTGGCAAACCATGAACAATTGGCTCTGCGACTTCGAAGGCGCGTCTCCGCAATTCAGATTGGCCTTCGTTAAATCCTGCCGCTAATGGCCAATCTCGGATGTTTATGTGACGCATACAATGCGAAGGCGGCCTTTCATGGGGGGGCGGACATCGTTGGCGGGAGGCCAGAGCCGACGTTTCCTAAGCTTCCAGTTCAGCAAGGGCTAATGGCGCACTACCCCGGTGTTCTCATCATAGAATTGTCAGGCTGTGAACAAAAAACCAGCCTACTGGGAAACCGCGGCCACGCAAAAAACAACGGTAACAACCCGCCAGAACGCACCGGAAACACCCCAAATCACCGCCTGACACGCTCCCTTGAGCCTTATCCTAGAAACAGATGACGTTTGCCGACTACATGAACTATGCCGCCCCGCCAGGAATGCGGGATGAACTGCTGCATGGAGAAATTATCTTGTCACCCAGCCCAAAAGTGCCCCACCAGGATCTATGCTCGGACGGCGAGGAAGGCCCCAGACCCGATGTCTTTGTCATCGACCGGAAACGCTGGGCCGAGGCTTCACAAAGCGGCGGTTATCCCATCGGCAGCCCGCAACTAATTGTCGAGGTGAGATCACCCTCCAATGACTGGGCTGATTTCGAAGGCATCATGCGCTAACCCGCCGCCTAACCCAAATCCCTTGGCGCCTTTGCGCCTCTGTGAGCATTTTTTCCCATTCCCGCCCGCCCAAAATTTCCTAACTCCCCTCCATTCAACCACTTCCAAGCCTTCCCAAGCCCCGTCCCCATCCCCGCCATTTCACCATATCCTAGAAGGTCTCACTTGCCCAATGTTCAGCAAGCTCTGCCTCCACGCGTCGTCGCCACGCAAAACAATTCCAGGAAGCCAAAAAAAATTGCAAAATTACGATTTCAAATTCAATTTACTCTTTAAAATCAAACACTTAGAAAATCAACACCCCGCCTTTTCCCGCCCCAATTCGCCGTTTATTCACGGCTCTTTGGCCAAAAATCGTGCCCGGACACGCCCAATCCGGCCATCACTCAGCCTTCCATGAATTTTTCTTGACACTGACAAATGCATCGGGCTATGCTACATCAACCCTCTGGGAGAAGTACTAGAGCCAACACCATTCCCTTGCCGGAATCCGTGTCTCCTTGCCGTGGCTTCTCCATTCCTGAGCACCAAGCCCATGTGCTCATCAGCCCGCTTGCTCACTGCGGAAGCAAGCTCTCAATTTCTTGCACAAATGGGGTGAATATGGCGCGAATCATCAAACGGTCCCGCACGGACCTGCTTGCTCTTTTTCTGTTAACTTTCACAGGGCTCGGCATCCTCCCCGCCCTCAACGCACAATCCATTTCCGGCACCGTGCTCGGAACCATCAAGGACCCCTCCGGCAAGCTGGTTCCGCGCGCCGTCGTGCAACTAACCAACAAAGGCACCAACGCCCAGCGCTCGTCCGTCAGCTCCGAAAATGGCGATTACCGCTTCGAAGATATCGAGGCCGGCACCTATGTCCTCCTCATCGAACTGCCCGGCTTCCAAAAAGAAGAGTTCGCGCCCTTCGAACTCCTCGCGCGTGAGACGCGCCGTCTCGACGCCAGCCTGAAACTCGCCACCCAGGCCCAGACCGTCAATGTCGAAGAGGCCCAAAGCGCCTCCATTCAAACCGACACATCCAACGTCGCCGAAACCAAAACCGGCCGCGAACTGGTCGACCTTCCCGTCGCCATCGCCACCCGCGGCTCCGGTTCCACCAGCCCCATCTCCACCCTCACCACCCAGCCCGGCGTGCAGGTCGATTCCAGCGGCAACATCTCGGTCGCCGGAGCCATCCCCTCCCAGCTCTCCGTCTCCATCGACGGCATCAGCGTCATGGGTCCCCGCGCCGGTGAGTCCGGGCCCATCAATGAATTATTCCCCTCCTTCAACGCCATTGAAGAAATCCGCATCAGCGAAGTCATGAACCCGGCCGAGTTCGGAGGAATTGCCGACATCGCCACCATCTCCAAAAGCGGAACCAATAGCTACCACGGCGGCTTCTTTGAAAACCTCCAGAACTCCGCCATGAACGCCGCCAACACCTTCACCCACACCACGCCCCTCCTGAAAATGAACGATTTTGGCGTCTTCCTCGGCGGCCCCATCTCTATCCCCAAGCTCTATAAAGGCCGCGACCGCACATTTTTCTTCGGCAGCTATGAAGCCCTGCGCCTTCCCCGCCAGGTCATTCAGATTGAAAACGTTCCCTCCAACGCCATGCGCAGCGGCAATCTCACCGGCTTGGGAGGCCCCGTCGTCCCGGCCTCGCAAATCTCGCCGCTCTCTCTCAAACTGCTGCAATATCTCTATCCCACCTCCAACTATGGCGTTCCCGGCGCAACCTCCAACAACTACGCCGCCTACTTCAACACGCCCATCAACAGCAGCCAGGCCGACCTCCGTCTCGACCAGGTCATTTCCCCCAAACAGCAAGCCTATGTCCGCATGACCTACAAGGATCGCCGCGTCGAAAACCCGCCCAGCAGCACCAGTTCCGCCCTGCTCGGATCGTTCTCCCAGCCCGAAATCGATTACTCGGTCACCGGCGGCTATAACTACGTCGTCACGCCCACCATCATCAACGAGCTTCGCGGCGGCATCAGCGGCAATCATTACGCCACCAGCTTTGGCATCGCCGCCTCCACCATCTCCAGCGAACTCGGCTTAACCGGCTTCTCCATACCGGCCGGCGACGCCGTTCCCGACGTCCGCATTTCCGGTTACCAGGGCACCGGCGGAACCGCCTCCAGCTTGGGCGCAAACCGCACCATCCAATTCCTCGATACCCTCAGTTGGACCAAAGGCACCCACACCCTCAAGTTCGGAGCCGATTACCGCTATCTCACCGGCCTCTACACCAACGTCTTCGCCAGCCGCCGCCTGGGCCGCTACACCTTCAACGGCAACGTCACCGCCGGTTATCTGAACAACGGCGTCCAGTCGCCCTTCGTCTCCTTCGACGCATTCCTGCAAGGCATCCCCGACGTCAGCGCCATCGCCACCGTCCTGCAGCCCAACACCGAAGCCTACGCCAGCCATTACGCCTTCTTCGCCCAGGACGATTGGAAAGTCTCGTCCCGCCTCACGCTCAACTACGGGCTGCGCTACGAATACCATCCCATGTTTCGCGATCATCTCAACAACCTGACCAACTTCCTGCCCAACTACACCTCCATCGTCAACGGCAAAGTGGTTCCCGGCGCAGTCGTCATCCCCACCCAGAGCGCCTTCTCCATCCTCAACTCCGCCTTCGCCCAGTCCATCACGCCCACGCCCATTCTGACCGCCGCGCAAGCCGGCATCCCGGCCAGCCTTCGTTACTCGCAAAAAACCGATTTCGCCCCGCGTTTCGGTTTCGCCTACAAGCCGTTTCGCGGCGATCACACCGTCCTGCGCGGCGGCTACGGCGTCTTCATCGAGGCGCTCATGGGCGGAGCGCTCGACAGCGCCTGGGGCGTCGACACCAGCGATGTTGCCGGCTTCAACAACCCCGTCGGCACCTCCACCAGCGCCGCCATCTACAAATTCCCTTACGCCTTCCCCACCAATCTGGCCCAGCCCGGAAGCCAGTCGTTCTATCAGGCCTTCGCCACCCAATACCAGGACCCCATCGTTCAGGAATGGGACGTCACCCTGGAGCAGGATCTCGGCAAAGGCTACAGCCTGCGCGCTTCTTACGACGGCAATCACGGCTCGCACCTCGGCCTGCTCACCAACGTCAACGAACTTCCGTCCAACACCTCCGGCTTCAGTGCGCTCAGCTCCTCCGCTCCTTACCCGCTCTGGAACTACATCGCTTACCAGCGCTCCATCGGCGTCAGCAATTACAACGCCGCCACCATCGCCGTCCAGAAGCGCTTCGCGCACGGCTTCCAGTTCCAGGGCAGCTACATATTCGCCCGAAACCTCTCCGACAACGGCGGTTACGATCCAACCACCTTCACCGGCGAAAACGGCGGAACCGTCACCGACCAGTTCCACCCCGGCCTCGATTACGGCAACGTCTCCTTCACCCGCAAAAATCGCTTCCTGCTCACCTTCCTCTACGAGCTTCCCTTCGGCAAAGGCAAAGCGTTCGTCAGCAACGGCAACGCCATCGTGAACCGCCTGGTCGGCGGCTGGGAAGTGGCCGGAGTGGCCGTCTATCAATCCGGCCCCTTCATGACCATCCTGGCCGCCGGAGATCCAGCCGGCAATGGCTTCCCGGCCCTGGTCGGCGATGGCCGCGCCGACACCGTCACCGGCGTCTCGCCCTATGCTGGCCAATCCCTCAACGCCTGGATCAATCCAGCCGCCTTCGCCACGCCCCAAAACAACATCGGCCGCATCGCCGATTCCGCCGTCGGAGCCGTCACCGGACCCGGCACGCAAGCCGTGTCGCTGTCCCTGTTCAAGGCCGTCGCCATCACCGAAAGATTGAAAGTCCAAGTCGGCGCTTCCGCCGCCAACGCCTTCAATCACGCCAACTACGCCCCGCCGGGCAACCTGACCCTGGGCACCTCCGGCTTCGCCTCCGTCACCAACCTCCAATCAGCCGAAGGCGCCGGCCCCCGCTCCTTGCAGCTCACCGCCCGCATCACGTTCTAATCGCCTTCTTATGCCCCTCGCGCCGCCGCGACAGTCGTCTAAAATTGGCACGAGGTAAGGCCAGTGGCTATTCCACAATCCCCATCCCGTCTCAGCCGCCTGCGCCTGCTCCCCTGGTACAGCATCCGCTTCCGCTACCTCGCCCTCTGGGTTGTCCGCCATAGCCGCAGCCTCCTGCCGCTCTTCATCGCCTTCTGCGTTGCTGCTGCTTTGGCGCTCGCCCCCGCTGCAATGCCTAGCTGGCTGCACTGGCTCGCTCACCTTTCCTGGTCCTCAGTGGGAAAAACCGCCGCCGCGCTGGCATTGCTATGGCTGCTCGGCTGGGGGCTCAAAGCGCGCCAGCGCATCTTCGTCGCCTCCTTCGAAGATTTCACCGGTGACGCATCCCTGAAGGAATTCGTCTCCGGCCTGCCCCGCCTGCTGCTCAACGAACTCGGCGTCATCCGCCAGTTGCATGCCGACGTCAACGAAGCGGGCGCTGCCGGCGTCACGTCCAAAGACGCAACGGAAGCCACCATCCGCGTGCAGGATGTCGGCGAAACGCTCCAAAAGGCCGTCACCAGCGAATCGAAAGTGAAGCTATGGGGCATCGAAATTCCCGTCGGAGCCTTGCTCTCGCTCTTCGGGCGTTTCGCGCAAGGCCCCCAGCTATCCGGCAGCATCTACAGCCAGAACGGCGAAATCACGCTGATCGCGCGCCTGGAAGGCGCTGGCTATTCCGGCACCGATTGGCGCGTGGTTTCAAGCGACCCGGACATGAGCGGTTCCACCGAAAGCCCGCTGCGCCTCAGCCAGATGCTGGAGCAGTTGGCCTACCGAATCTTCACCGACCTGGTGCCCACTGGCGCACGCCGCTGGCGCGCTGTCTATGCCTTCTCGCAAGGCCTGAAAAACCTGCGCATCACCACCCGCACCGCCAACGATAAATTCTGGAACCTGCGCCAGGCCGAGGCGCGCTTCATTGAGGCTCTCGCCGAAGACAGCAAGTTCAGCCCTTGTTTCTACAATCTCGGCGTCGTCTACACCCAGCTCAGCCAGCCCGATTCCGCCTGCGCCGCCTATTCCAAGGCCATTGAGCAGGACCCGCTCTTCGCTCCCTCTTATTACGCCCTGGCGCTCAGCCGCTGGAACCAGGCCAACAAGAAGCAGGGTGTCGATGCCGCTCTCTTGAACGATTGCCTGCGCTTCTGCGGCCAGGCGATTCTTCTGGATCAAAACTACGCGCGCGCCTGGAACCTGCAAGGGCTGGCTTACCGCAAGCTGAATGGTGATGCCCGCAGCGAACTGAAACAATCCGTCCGCAGCCGCGCGCGCGCAGCCGCCCTTTCCTGGCGCGCTTACTGCGGCACCAACGGGCGTGCCGCAGACGCCTCCGCCATCGAAATTCCCTTCAACTGCCTCCGCAATCTGGCCGTGGGCCACGGAGTCATGCAAACTCGCAAAGCCCCCGCCCTCTACCGCCAGGCTCTTTTCCTCAAGCCGCTGGACGCCGATCTTCACTATGAATTTGGCCGCGCCCTGCATGCCTCTGGCCAATATAAAAAAGCCGCCAGCGAATTCCAGGCGGCCGCGCAGATTGACGGCAAGCCGCTCTATTGGACCTGGCTGGCAAAAGCGCAACTGGATGCGCGCGTCGCCCTCCCTCTGGTGAAGGACTCTTTATGGAAGGCTCTGCGCGGTCCGGAGGTGGACGCCGCCGCCCGCGCCGAGCTGACTGCCTCGTTTGGCTGGAAAGCCGATCTCGCGCCATTCATAGCCGACGCCGACGAAGCCAGAAAAATTGCCTCCGAAATCAAGCTCCAGGACGCAGAAGAAACCGACCTTCAGCCCTATCTCGCTCGCCTGGAAGGTCTGCTTCCTGCTCTCCCGCCAGGCCAGGCCCGCGATAACTGGCGTCTGAACCAGGTCCTGGATGCCCTGCAAAACCGTTCCGCCGACCCGGAAAAGCAAAACAAAATACGAACCATCGCCGAAGCCTTCGTGCTCGACAAAGGCATCTATGGCTCAGTCGCCCTCGGCTTTCGCGACCGCGGCCGCGAAGGCGACCTCATCACCGCTCTCTTTCATGCCGAGTACGCCGTCACCCTGAACCCCATGCGCTACTGGGAGCGCAGCGTCCTGGGCGATATCTATTGGGCCTTGGGCGATTATGACCGCGCCCAAACGGAATACAACACCGGCCTCGATATTTCTCCCGCCGAATCGGACATTCTGTCCGGCGTCGCCAACACTTACTGGTTCCGCGGCGTCGACATCTTCAACCTCGATCAGCGCAGGCGCATGTTCAGCCGCGTCATCGACGGTTACGGCCGCGTTCTGCGGATAACCGAGAATCAGATACTCGGCCAAGATGCCACCGACATGGGCAAGCGCAAGCTGAACGACCGCGGCCGGTCTCATTTCTGGCTCGGCCGTTTCCACCACGAACTGCTGAACTACGACGGCGCAATCTCGGAACTGCGCAAGGCCAAGGGGCTCGGCTTTAAGCCCTTTGAATCCGCTCTCCACCTGGCGTCTTCTTATATTGAGGCCAAGGCCTTCGACCAGGCCGAAAGCACCCTCATCTCCGGCATCGGCGATTTGCTCAAGTTTCTGCGCGCCCTCAAGCTTAAGGAGCGCCGCCCCCAGCTAGAGAAGCCCGCCGACAAGCCCGGCGAAGACATGCAAATCAGCGAACTCCTGGTTTGGAGCTACCTTCTGCGCGCGCAAGCCGCCACCGACCGCCGGGGCAATCTCGCCAAAGCCGCCCGCATGGCAAAACGCGCATCCGCCCGCATGAAGCGGATCGCTGCCCCCAAACGCCAAGCCCCCGAAGCCCTCTATCATCAGATTCTCGGCCTGCTCGCTTTGAAAACAGAAAAATGGCCCGAAGCCATCCGCCAGTTGGAATGTTCCGTGTCGCTGGCCTTCGAAAGCCGTTCTTATCTAAGCTTGGCCGAAGCGCACCTGGCCCTGGCCCAGAACAGCGCCGACCAATGGAAGCAGGAAATCAAAACCGCCCGCGACTGCTGCGACCTCGCCACCGCCGCCAACCTCCGCCGCGGCCGCGTCGACCAAATCAACGCCCTCCGCGCCCAACTCGACGCCTTCGAGCAAGACAAAAATCCCGCCGCCAAACCCGCCTCAGCCTAAGCTCCCGCTTCCCGCCTGCCCTAAAACGGCTCACCCTCAATCGGCCCCAGCACCGGCGTCGTCTTTCCCCAACCCTGATCCTTCGCCGACTTCATATCCTTCATCAACTGCTCCGGCAAAACCTTGTTGATCCCCGGCCGTCCCGCCTCATTCGCCAGCACCCACCCCACCGCCGAAACCGTCTTCGTCACCACCACCATCTCGTGATAATCCAGCTTGTCCGGAGAATCGCTCGGCCGGTGATAATCCGGATGCAGCCCCGTCGTGAAGAACACAATCGGCACACCCACCTTGGCGAAATTGTAATGGTCGCTGCGGTAAAAAATCCGCTGCCCGCGCGGCTGCGGTCCCAAATTGTCATGCGTCGCGTCCGGAGCCGTCACGTCGTAAAAATGATTCAGCGCCAGCTTCTGATACTCGTCGTTCGTCGTCTCAATCGTCTTCTCCAGCTCATCGCTGCTGATATTCGGCCCCACCAGCAAAATCTCGTTCGGATTCACCAGCACATGCGTCTTGTTCGTGTCCTCAAACCCGGGCCCCTTGGTCCTCCCAATCATGTCGATGTTCAAGTCCGCCACAACTTTCGTGATATCCACCGGCGGAAACTCGGCAAAATATTGCGATCCCCACAGCCCCTTTTCCTCGCCCGCATTCCACAAGAAAATCATGCTGCGCTTCGGCCGTATCCCCTTCGCCGCGCCCTCCGCATAAACCCGCGCAATCTCCAGCAGCGCCGTCGAACCGGAGCCGTCATCGTCCGCGCCATTATTAATGTGGTCCGCGCCCGGAGTCGTCGAATTCGTCAGCCCGATATGATCCAGATGCGCGCTCACAATCACAAACTCGTTCTTTAAAACCGGATCGCCGCCCTCCACCATCCCAATCACGTTCTCCGCATGATTCGGAAAGCTTTTCACCGCCACATGCAGGCTGATCTTCTTGTCCGCATTCAGCGCAAACGGCGTCCCCTCTTCGCCGAAAATCTTTTCCCCGTTCTGCTTCTCGCCCTGAAAAATGCTGCTCAGCATCGCCAGTCCCACCGTCACCGACGGCACCGCCGGACAAGCCAGAGTCACCGGAAACTTCGCCACCCGGTACGCCGGACCATTCGGCCCCGTTTCCCCGCCCACCATCGGCGCAGCCGGCCCAAATCCATTCCCGGAAGCCGCCTGCTGAAAACTCTCCACCTTCACCACCGCCAGCGCCCCGTTCTGCGCGGCCGCCTGCTCCGGAGTCAAAAAATCCGTGCATGCCTCGCCCAGCGGATTCGCGCCCTGCCCGCCGCCGCCAGGCCCGCGCCCCTGCATCGCCCGAATCTCGGCCGGCAGCCCCGCCACCACCACAATCTTGCCCTTCACATCCAGCCCGGCAAACGGGTTCACTCCGGTCTTCTTCACCACATACCCATTGCCCGCAAAAACCACGTTCCCCGCCGCGTCAAACGCATCCAGCGGCAGCGCGCCCCGCCCCGCGCTCACCACCCAGTCCTTGCCATACGCAAAATCCTTCGCGCTGCCCGTCACCGTCGCCTTGCTCTCCGGCCCAATCACCTGCTTCGAAACCAGCTCAAACGGCATAAAATAAGGCTGCAGCGGCCCATTCGTCCCGCTCGCGCTCCCCATCGGCGTCACGCCCCACTGCGCCAAGTTGCTCGCCACATACAAAGCCGCCGTGTCAAACCCGCGCGACGGCAAATTCCGCCCCTCCAACTGATCCGAAGCCAGAAAATACTCATGGATCTTCATCTCCAGCTCGCTAATCGCATCCGAGTTCCCAAACTTCCCCGCCGCCTGCTTCTTGCCCTTCGGCGCGCCGACTGCCACCAAGCCAACCAACAACAACCCAACCAAAAAATTGCGCATAACAATATGAAAACCGACTATACCAATCTGCTGTTAGCATATTTCCCGGACCCTATGTCACGTCTCAAACCTGCTGCTCGCTGCCGGCCACGCAACCCGGCGAAAATGTGGCGGGGCTGAGATGCCTGCGTGTGTCTCGCGCTGAGATTGACTTAACAGCTAAAGTCGTCCGGGGTGATTCGATTCGACACAAGATGAGAGGCGTTCTGTAACGCATTATTTTGTTTTAACGGCGCAGCCTCACACAACATGGTAGTTTTACTCTTGCATGGACTACCGGCGTTTGATTACATCTATGATGCGGACGGGAACATGCAGCTTCGGACGGATAATGGCCGTCACAAAACCCTTTACGCATACGATCCTCTGAACCGGATTTTGAGCAAGACCTATCCTGCCGGCACGCCGAACGTGACCTACACCTATTGCAACACCTCCAATTGCGGAATCACCTATGGCGTGGGACACCTGCAGAGCGTGGCCACGTCGGCCGGCAACTCAGTGAGCTACACTGCGTACAACGCCGTGGGAGCGGTCATCGGCAGCACGCAAACAAACGGGTCAAGCGCGTATCCGTTCACCTACGCCTACAATCCGGTGGGCACGCTGAGCCAGGAGCAATATCCGGCGGGGCGGCAGATTAGTTACTGGTACAGCGCCATGAACCGCCCCCAGGCGCTGGGCGGGACGGTGACCGATGCAAATGGCAATGCCACCGTCACGAATTACCTGTACTGGACCGGCTACCAGGGCAGCTACGAATTATGGCGCGCCCTCGGCCCAGTCTCCAGCATTGTGGCTGGGATCGACTATAACAGCCGCGGGCAGGTGGCTGATTTTCGGCTGCTGGACTGGAACCACAGCGACAACTCGCCCAATTACCAGCAGTTTTATGACGGCTATTATTACGGCGGGACGAACAACAACGGGAATTTGCTGAGTGTGACATCGTACAACAGCCCGAGCTTGCAGTCGTCGCCGTCCTCGCAGATGGCAGCGCCGATTACGACGAACTTCAGTTATGACGGCGTGAACCGGCTGAGCAGCGTGACTGACAGCAGCTATGCGCGAACAATGTGTTATGACGCCTATGGGAACGGCTGGGTGACGTCCTACTCGGGCACGACTCCGGTCCCAGGCAATGCGCCGCAAGAACTCGGGGCAAGCTGCCCGGCGGGTGGTTCCACCACTCCCTACTCTGCTTCGAATCAGCTCACGGCCGAGAGCTACGACGGCAATGGCAATCAGACAACGAACAGCGGCAACACGATGACCTACGACGCCGAAAATCGCATCACGTCGGTAAGCAATGGCGCGACCGTGCTGGTCCGCTATCAATACGACAGAGACGGGAAGCGGATTTCCAAAACGAATTCCGGCGGGACGACGAATTACGTTTATGACGCGACGGGAAGGCTGATTGCCGAGTATGTGAATGGATCGCTTTCGAAAGAATACATCCGCATGTATTCGGAGTTTACGCCATCGAATAGGGATTTGCTGGCGATTGAGAATGCACCGGGGACGAGCGAGCCATGCCAAACGTGTTTTGTGGTTTCCGATCTTTTAGGCAATATCCGGATCATGGAGGACAACACCGGAGCGGCCATCTCACGGCACGATTATCTGCCGTTTGGCGAGGAAGCGAACCCGGATACAAACCGACCAGCGACCGCCGGATTCTTTGGAGCGGACGGAGCCACGCAGCGGTTCACCGGCAAAGAAGGAGATTCGGAGTCAGGGCTGGATTATTTTGGCGCTCGGTATCTTGGCAGTGCCCTCGGGCGGTGGACGAGCCCTGATCCTTCAAACCTCGGGGTCGATTTCTACCTGCCACAGACCTGGAATCGCTACACCTATGCGATAAACAACCCTTTGTCGGTTGTTGATCGTAACGGACTGTGGCCTTTCTATATTCACAACGACATCATTGATGAATCGTTTCCGGGGCTGAGCATCAACAATCTGCAAGTGCTCCGCGACGCTAGCTGGAAAATGGACTTTGGCCCTGGCCAGCAAGATCCATCGAAGTCATTCGAGCACGGGATGAGCGACGGCACCACCAATCAGAACCCAATGGAGGCGCAGAACCAGGGCGATGATTACATCTCTCAGCAAGTACAGGCTGCTCAGGATGCGCAAGCAGACTGGGCTTCTTCAGGCCAGTCGGGGATCTCCCCAGAAGCACTGACGCATTTTGGAAACGCGCTGCATACAGCAACCGACCGAACGTCGCCTTCCCATCGCGGAAATCAGCCATGGCACAACGATCCCTGGTATAACAAGCGAACCAGAACACATGTAGAGAATGAGTCCACAATCAATGCCGGCCAGATGGCCGCAGCGAAAAGAGCTGCCCAGGACCTCTTTAGAAGAACCTTTGGAAGTCAGTTTGATTTGCTATTAATTCCAGCGAAAGATCTGAAGGGTTGCGTGACTGCAGGGGGCCAAACCACATGCGACCGGTAGGTCTGAAGAGCGACGGGGGCGCCACTGTCGATTATCGACTCTACCTGGCCGTTGCGGCAGGGGCATTATCAGGAGGTCTCACACTGGCAACTGAGGAGCTTGCCGTAATCTCCGAGAACCCGATCCTTGGGGCCGCACAACATGTCCTTTTTTACCTGCTCTTCCCTGGGATGCTTGGATCAATGGCTGTAAGCGGCAATGTGCATGCCTTTCAGTTATGGGTTGCCGCTGCTATAAATGGGCTTATTTACTTCGGAGTTGCTTGGCTGATGGGCCGCTTGATCCGATAAACTCGCGGCTACCGTAGTCACTCGCAGCGCCATTTTCCAAACGGTGCTACGCACCGGCTCATGAGGAGACACGTCACCCCTGGGGAGGTTGCTGTAAAGGAACTTTGGTTGCCATATGGTAACCACTGAAAACAAAGCACGAACCCGATTCCGGTTGCTGAACAGAAACCGGCGGTTTCCAAATGGCAACCGTTGAAAACAAAGCTTTTCTTTAGCCGCTATGAGCCGCCGCTTGGCAGGCTTCGCCTTCTTTTCTGGTGACTGCTGTTTTCCCGGCCTCACTGACCACCGATCCACTGCCAACTGACTGCCAAATTATCGGGTTTCTATCTGGTCCGATTCCGCAGCCGCGCGGCGGATCTCGCGTTTGGCATTCTCGCGGCGGATGCGGTTGCTCTCTTTTTTGGCTTCCCACTTGTAGCCCCAGTAGGCTCCGTTGCCGCGCTTGGGGCCGCAGTGTTCGGTCTTCTTTGCTTCGTAGCCCATAGATCCTTTCATGTCAGCGGTAAGCTTGGTTGCGGTGGCGGACGCCGAAGATACGCATGGCTGGAAAAATAGAAGGCGCCCTGGCATCGGACAATGTTGGCGTCGCTATGGAAGGTATCGTCGCCGAGTATGTAAATCTCAAATTCCCTGGCGACATCGTCGGCGTCAACGTGCCTGTGCCCGATCCTGCAAATCCACGCGACCCTTTAACGGACTTGGACATTCAGTTGAAATTCGCAGTGGTTGAGATTAAGACGGGCACACGGCGACTGGGCAAGAATCTAGACGTGAAGAAACGATTCGGTCCAGTGATAGTCTATGCGCCTCAGGCGACGCCAGGACAGCGGAGCGATTTAGTGAAGAGGGGAGCGGTTTGGGTCGGCGATTTATCTGGCCTTTTGCAGAAGCTAGGAGAGGTTAAAGAGGATGTTCAAAGCAAAATTAACTTCGAGAAGACGCCCTGAGTTAAGAAGCATCGTCGCGGCCAGCATGAAGGGCTAAGAGCAGGCTATGGACTCATTTACGATACTCTTCCAGGCTGAGTTAAAGATGCCGGACGTTATGCGTGAACTCCAGGATGCTGGGCTAAACGCGCATAGTCAGGCGCCTTCTGGAACGGTGGTCTCCATGGGTGATGCATGTGTGTGGATAAAACCCTTCAAAATCGGAGATCTCGACGCGTCAGATTTTGAGGACGAGCGGGAATGGCCCATACAGCCAGATCGAGTAGGAACATTGTTTGATGTATCGGTGAGGCGAAATGTTGAGTCGGAGGATCTAGCCTTTCGGATTGCTAATCAACTTGTCAGGACGTTCGAAGGAGCGATTATGTGGGACGGCATGGATAACTGGGAGAAACGATACGCGGCCTATTTGTTAGGTAACCCGGAAAACAGGGGAACGCCTGACCAATAACCACCCGCCTCCTCCTCAGCCAAGACTGCAGCATAGGCTGATCGGGCCAGACACCATTTCCGAGGACTTACAATAACGGAAATGGCTGCTCTCCATGCTGGTTCTCTTTTAGCCGCTGGTCTTCTTCAGCCGCTAAGCGAGAACTCGCGTCCGGGCCATCAGCTTTCTACCGTCGCCCTATATCCGGGCATCGGCTTCGTTAACTCCAATACAGCGACAGGCTTGCGCGTTTGCTTGTACGACGACCGTATAGGATCTCGTGATACCGGCAAAGAAAGAGATTCCGAATCTGGGCCGGATTATTTTGGCGCCAGATACTACGGCAGCGCCCTCGGCAGGTTTACCAGCCCGGATGACGGTTCGGACCAGCATCCAGAGAATCCGCAAAGCTGGAATCTGTACAGTTACGTTAGGAACAATCCTCTTAGCGACATTGACCCTGATGGCCATGCTTGTACTCACTCAACTGGGCCAAATGGCGAATCCATCGTAGAAGATGCCGACGGAACGGGGTGCGCCGAGCTTCGGAGCAACAGCGTTACTGTTGGCGCTTACGATAATGCGGGAATTGCGATGCTGGCTGGACTTGGAGACCGTTTCTCCGGCCCAAACATGGCCCAATTCGTCAGCGATGCTGGGCGGGCTACGGCATCGCTCATTGCCCTTCCATGCGGGCGAGGACATTAAGACATTAATCACGGCTGCGGACTCCGTCCAAGCTGTGAAACAGGCGAGCGGCAACAATTTTGAACGGGTTGTAGATGCAGGTCGGACGATCGGCATTGATCGGGCAACTGGGGCCCCGACCTCCATATACACCGTGATAACCAAACCAAGCGGAGATCTTGTTACAGCCTTTCCAGGCAAACCATAAGGGATTCACAGATGGGACTTTGCATACAGTTAACGGATGAGGTCGGAACGGATATCGAGACGGTGGCAGACGATACGAATATTCTTCACCGGCTGTTGCCTCCTCACGATGACGACGCGAGCCCAATGCTCGCGTCAATCGATTGGTATGGCGATACCGTCTTTAACGCAATTCAGATGAAACGTTTCCTGGCGGAGTGGGAACGGATAGTTAAAACGACTAGATCGCCCCAAGAACAGACCCTTATAGCGGCCATCAAGCGAATGGCAGAGCGTTGCCAGGACGAGGCTCATCATTATCTAGTGTTTATTGGCGATTAAGGGGGCAAGTACTGTCGGTGCTGGCGCACCGGCTAATGAGGAGACACGTCACCCCTGGGGAGGTTGCTGTAAAGGAACTTGGGTTGCTAAATGGTAACCACTGAAAACAAAGCGCGAACCCGATTCCGTTGCTGAACAGAAACCGGCGGTTACCAAATGGCAACCGTTGAAAACAAAGCTTTTTCTTTTTAGCCGCTATGAGCGGCGGCTTGGCGGGCCGACAGAAATGCCGAAGCGACGTTCACTTTTTCGGCAGCATTTCCAGCGGCTTTTGAGCATCCTCGTTTTATACAAAGAGCGACGGCGGCTTGACTGCCACCGGTTCAGCTTTGGAAGCGGCGCAGTGTTCGGTCTTCTTTGCTTCGGAGCCCATTTAGCGGTAAGCCTCCTTTCGGTCGCGGATGCGCGTCACTTCGATATGCTCGCCGAGATCGCGGAAGATCACGCGATGATCCTGGGTGCGGAGGCGGTAGAGCGGCGGATCGACGCCCTGCAATCGCTTGACGTTGCCTTCTTCGGAATCGAGGAAGCGCGCCAGCGTGCGGAGAATCTGAATGGCAATGGGTTGGGGAATGGCGCGGAGGTCGGCCTTGGCCTGATCGGTGAAGGCAGCCTGCTTAGCCACGGGGCTTGCTGTTTTCCTCGGCAAGCGGAGTCTTGGCCATGCTTTCCCAATCCGCCATAGTCAGCCCAAAATCGCCGAGAACATTTTCCAGCGGAATCGGCGTGTTGTGTTTGCTCCACGCGTCGGCTTCGGCGACGGCGCGGCGGTCCTCTTCGGTGAAAGGTTCGTCGTCGAACGGCGCCAGCGCGAGTTTGCGCGAGAGCGGATCGATCATCGATTGCAGTATGGTTTCCAGCGCCGCCAGTTGGACGGGCGGCAGTTGATCGATCAGGGCGTGAACATGGTGGCGGGTGGCGGTGTTCATGGTGCTTTCCTTCGGGCGTTATTAATCGGCCATCACGCGGCTGATGTCGGAGCGTTTGACAAGCGAGTCGAGCACCACCAGCAGCGCCTTCTGATCCTCGTCGGAAAGCAGGTCGACTTTCTGGTAGAGCCGGTGGAGTTCGTGATTGCGGATCTTAGGCGGGGCCTGCGATTCCTTGCGTCCGGCCAGGTCGTCCAGGCTGACTTCCAGAAGCTCGGCAATACGGACAATAGTGTCGAAGTGCGGAGTGACATCGCCGGTCTCCCAGCGGCTATAGACGCGCGGACTGATGGCCAGCAGTTCGGCCAGCCGGGTTTGGGTCAGATTGCGCGTCGTGCGCAGTTGTTTGAGTCGTTGTGCAAAGTTCGCCATAAACCAGGGAACTGGGAGCGTGGATATGCACATGGTAGGTCCTCCGCAAGATAGTCGGGTGTTGCAAGTACACAAGTGTCAGTATACGCTGATTCACGGAAACAGCAGTCTGGCGCCGGTGGCGGCCCGATTCTCATTCATCGCCTCCTTAAACTCGGCTATCTCCTCGTCAGCTTCGCGCAGTTTTTCCGGGTCCGTCGTGGCATCCTCGGCTTTCCAAGCGGCAAGAAGTTCAAGGGTGGCAGTGTCGATAGAACTGCTGCTCAAGCCATGCGCCGGTGGCGGCCTAATTAACTGCAATATCGTCGGCTGTTTCATCACGCTGTCTCTCCCTGCCGCAATCTTAATCAACGGAAGCGGCTTGCGTAATGGGCCTTCCAGCAATGCCAACAACTAATATCATGAAGATCGCCCAGTGACAGTCCTCCGAAATTCTCTAACTTCCCCCAATCCAACCACTTACCCTCATTCTCCAACCCCGCCCCATTCGCCCCTGTTTAACCTGATCATCGTGCGGCATCTCTCAATCCTCAATCTCCCGGAGCGCCGAAACCCGCGCCCCAAACGCGAAAAAAACAAAAATTACGATTTGAAACGCCAATAACCCTTTAAATGCAACAACTTGACAAATTTGAAATACCCCCGAAACGGCCTCCTTTCGCCGTCTATTCACACCCATTCCGCCCCCAATTCGCCCCAAAATGGGCGCATCCAAGCCCAAACCCGAACCCCGCCCCCACTCTTTCCCTGATATCCTCTAAGTTGCGCCTGAAAACCCCCTCCGCAGTTCCCTGGTCCGCCGCCGCCCTCCTCGTCGCCGGAGCCCTCTACGCCGCCGCAACCACCCCCGCCGACGCCACCTTCCCCGCCATCCTCGCCGCCGAACTCAACCGCGAATTCACCGCCCTCAAAGCCAAAGCCGACCCTCCTCCTTATTACATGGCCTACGAAGCCACCGACGAGCAGGTCGATTCCGCCTCCGCCACCCTCGGCGCGCTCCTCGACGACATCCACTCCCACAACCGCGGCGTCGACACCACCATCCGCGTCGGCTCGCCCAAATTCGACAACTACCACCCCCTCAAAGGCAATCGCGGCCAGTTCACCAAGTTCATCATCCTCTCGCTCGACGATGATCCCAACGAAATCACCCGCCAGCTCTGGGCCGAAACCGACCACGCCTACCGCCTCGCCTCCCGCCGCCTCCTCCAGCTCAAAACCGACCAGCAGCTCATCGCCGACCAAGCCAACGCCGACGCCGATTTCTCCTCCGAACCGCCCCAAACCTTCTCCCAGCTCCCCGAACGCTACGCCTATGACCATCAGGCCTGGGCCAAGCGCGTCCGCAAATGGTCCGCTGAATTCAAAAACCACCCCGCCATCATGGGCTCCGAAGTCACCTTCCGCGCCCAGCGCGACATCCGCACCTTCGTCAACACCGAAGGCACCTCCATCCAAATGGGCACCAACCTCTTCCGCATTGAAATCGCCGGCGGTTCCGTCGCCGCCGACGGCATGGAACTGACCGATTTCACCAGCGTCGAAGTCGCCGACCCCTCCCGCGTCCCCGACGACAAAGTGATCGAGAAAAAGGTCCAGGACCTCGCCAAAATGCTCGACAATCTCGCCGTCGCGCCCCCCGCCGAGCCCATCGTCTGCCCCGCCATCCTCTCCGGCCGCGCGTCCGCCGTCTTCTTCCACGAAATCTTCGGCCACCGCGTCGAAGGCCACCGCCAGAAAGACATCTCCGAAGGCCAGACTTTCACAAAAATGCTCGGCACCAAAGTCCTGCCCGATTTCATCAGCGTCGATTTCGACCCCACCCGCCGCACCTATGACGGCAAAGACCTCATCGGCTATTACGATTACGACGACGAAGGCGTCAAAGCCGCCCCCGTCAAAGTCGTTCAGGACGGCGTTCTCAAAACCTTCCTGCTCTCCCGCTCTCCCGTCGGCGAATTCGTCCACTCCAACGGCCACGGCCGCCGCCAGCCCGGCCACGAAATCGTCTCCCGCCAGTCAAACCTGATCGTGGAATCCACCAAAAAGCTCACCAACCCCGAACTCCGCGCCCGCCTAATCGAAGAAATCAAAAAACAGAACAAGCCCTACGGCCTATACTTCGATGAAGTCTCCAGCGGCTACACCACCACCGGCCGCCGCGGCCTGCAAGCCTTCACCGTCGTCCCACTGGTCGTCTATCGCGTCTTCCCCGACGGCCGCCCCGACGAACTCATCCGCGGCGTCGACATCGTCGGCACCCCGCTCGCCAGCTTCCAGAAAATCATCGCCACCTCCGACACGCCCGAAATCTTCAACGGCTTCTGCGGCGCCGAATCCGGCTCCATCCCCGTCTCTGCCGTCTCCCCCGCCATCCTCGTCACCGAAATCGAAACCGAAAAGAAGCAAAACTCCCAGCGCAAAATGCCCATTCTTCCGCGCCCGGAGGCCGAGTAAATGAAGCTCCTCACCCTCCTCCTCGCCGCTTCCCTCCTGAACGCCGCTGACGACGCCAAAGAAGCCCGCAAAGACACCCAATTAAGGGCCATGCTGGACGAACTCGCCCGCTCCAAATCCCTCCAGCTCAACAACCTCGACAAGCCCTACTTCATCGAATACGATTCCGGCGACACCGAGGAATGCGCCATCTCCGCCAACCTCGGCGGCCTCATGAACTCCTCCTGCAACCGCTTCCGCCTCCCGCGCCTGGAAGTCCGCGTCGGCGACTATAAATTCGACAACACCAACTCCATCTACAGCGGCTTTCCCCGCGTCAACTCCCTCCCCATCGACGACGATTACGCCGTCCTCCGCACCTCCTTCTGGCTCGACACCGACAGCATCTACAAAACCGCCGCCGACCAGATGACCCGCAAACGCAACGCCCTGCGCGACATCGCCGACCCCGACAAAACTCCCGACTTCGCCCCCGCGCCCCCCGTCCAGATCATCCAGCCGCCCGCCAAGCTCACCCTCGACACCAAACACTGGGAAACCGTCCTCCGCCACGCCTCCGAAAAATTCGCCGCCCACCCCGCCCTCGACACCTCCGGCCTCACCCTGCGCGCCATTTCCTCCACTTACCGCCTGGTCAACACCGAAGGCACCATCGTCCGCGTCCCCCAAATCCTGAACTCCATCACCATCCGCGCCGAGGCCCAGGCCCCCGACGGCACCGACGTCGTCAATCACCTCTCCTTCACCACCACCACCCCCGCCGATTTTCCCGACGAAGCCGCGCTCGCCCAATCCGTCGACACCATCGCCGCCCAGGCCGAATCCCTCGCCAAAGCCCCCATCGCCGAAGATTATTCCGGCCCCGTCTTATTCGAGCAGGAAGCCGCCGCCCAAATGATCGCCTCCGTCATGAGCGACGCCATCCGCCTGCACCGCAAACCCCTCGCCCCCGCCGGATCCAACGCCCCGCAAGTGCTCGAAAGCGTCTGGGCCACCAAGCTCAACGCAAAAGTCACGCCCGACTGGCTCTCCATCACCGACGATCCAACCATCCCCGCCGCCTCCGGCATCCAGCTCGTCGGCGCATATCCCGTCGATGACGAAGGCGTCCAAGCCCAGCGCGTCGCCATCGTCGACAAAGGCACACTCAAAGGTTTCCTCACCAGCCGCGAACCCGTCCGCGATTTCGATGCGTCCAACGGTCATGGCCGCCTGCCCGCCGGCTACGGCTCCCAGGAAGGCGTCATCGGAAACCTGTTCGTCCAAACCTCCCAGCCCACCCCCGAAGCCCAGATGAAAGCCAAGCTCCTCGAAAAAGTGAAAGAATCCGGCGGCAAATACGGCCTCCTCATCCGCCGCATCGACTTCCCCTTCACCGCCAACTTCGACGAACTCCAAAGCCTCGCCCGCCAGCTCCAGAAAAACGGCTACGCCCGCACCCTCAGCTCGCCCATCCTCGCCTACCGCGTCTACCCCGACGGCCGCGAAGAGCTCGTCCGCGGCCTCCGCTTCAAGGAATTCAGCGCCAAAGACCTCCGCGACCTCGACGCCGCTTCCGACCACCCCTACGTCCTCAACTACATCAACAACGGCTCCGGCTTCAACTTCGCCGACATCTCCTCCGACGCCACCACCTCCTCCGTCATCTGCCCCTCGCTCCTCTTCGACAGCCTGGACCTCGCCCGAGCCGAAAACGAACCCAACAAGCTCCCCGTAGTCCCCCCACCCGCCCTCACGGCGAACGAATGATGCCCAACCACCGGAGCAACAAATGGGGACTGACAACTGTGTCCCCAACAGAAAGCCTCCCGGCACTGGCAATCCATCTCCGTGGACATAGCTGTCTGTCCCCATTTGTTGCTGCCCTGCCGTCCGAAATCCACCTAACCACCTAGCCCGCCATGCGCATCCTCTCCCGAGCCATCTTCCGCGAAGTCTTCATCAGCTCCGCCATCGGCACCCTCCTCTTCGTCGTCATCCTCTTCCTCCGCACCATCGAAAAACTCGCCACCTACCTCGTCCGCGCCTCCGTCCCCACCCCCACCATCGCCAAACTCCTCCTCTACGCCCTCCCGTCCACCATCCCCTTCGCCCTCCCGCTCGGCGTCCTGGTCGGCATCCTCATCGGCCTCTCCCGCATGTCGGCCGACAACGAAATCACCGCCATGCGCGCCTCCGGAGTCTCCTCCTCGGCCGTCGTCCGCCCCGTCCTCCTCCTGTCATTCCTCGCCATGGTCGTCACCGCCCTGTCCTCCCTCTGGCTCACCCCGCTCTCCCTCCACCTGGAAACCCTCGCCGCCCGCAACTTCGCCGCCGCCCAGCTCACCGGCAACATCGAATCCCGCATCTTCGACGAAAAATTCCCCAAAACCGTCCTCTACGTCGGCGACGTCCAAACCGTCGGCAAGCAAATCATCTGGCACCAGGTCTTCATCGCCGACGTCACCCCCAAGGAAGACCTCGAAAAAGAAGGCAAAAACCGCGGCGAAGGCCCCCGCATCCTCGTCGCCGAGCAAGCCATCCCCCACCCGGAAGCCGCCAACAACCGCATCATTCTCGACATGCAAAACTTCCGCTCCACCGAGCGCGACAAGGACGGCAAAGTCATCACCACCTCCGCCCCCAACCAGATCGAAGTTCTGCAAGCCCAGGAGCAATCCGAACTCCAGGTCAACAAAACCGTCCAGGAACTCGACACCTACCCGCTCTACAAGCGCCTCTATCACACCCCCAACCTCAGCCGTGAAGACCGCATCGATGCCTCCA
>Ga0209208_10000231_pt1 | contig 66853 bp, 60 predicted proteins | sample S1TSphfallax_3_FD_187694 | JGI IMG/M metagenome (GOLD analysis project Ga0209208, IMG submission 187694) | Host-associated microbial communities from peat moss isolated from Minnesota, USA - S1T2_Fd - Sphagnum fallax MG (SPAdes) (version 2) | ecosystem: Host-associated > Plants > Peat moss >... | reverse complement strand
CGTGGCTTGTCCCTACACCAAAAGGACCCAGAATGGATTCTAACCAACTCGTGTTGGTTTGTGATGCAGGTTCGTGTAATCTAAAAGCTTGATCTCTTCCTAGTCTAATCCCGGGGCTCCCAACTCGACCCTCTACCCCTTTCTAGAGTTGGAAGCCGGGAGCGTGCTACCAAGTCTCGATTCCGCAACTTGACTTTGTGAGACCTTCAACTTGGTCTCACCCCGTGACTTGGGAGCGCGTCAAAAATGAAAAACCACTCAAGAACATTCCACTACATACTATCTCCAAATCCTAAAGTAGCCGCTACTTAACCCTACCTTTGCCATTGCCTAACCCTAGCCGTTGCCAAGCCCTAAATAAATTTCACTTCTAAACCCTAGCCACCACTATTCAACCTAACCTAACTACTACAAGGATGAGAATATTATCCATCCTTTTGATGAATGTTTAACACATTCATCTCCATTGGGAATTATAAACGAATAATATTTCTAACAAATTTTTGGATTAAGATTTGGTGATTAAACCTTGTTCAAATTCAACCTTCTTTATACTATTTAAAAAGTTTCAACTTTTATTATAAAATATTAAGGTCACATTTTTAAAATAAAGATCTATGGCACAAGTTATATGTCCATTTGAAATGTTGGGGAGGGGTGGGGGATGGTCAAACTTAAATTTGAATCCCAACCATTTAGATTGGAAATTTAGGCGTTGAATCAATTTCACTTGAGGGTCTTGATATAATAAAATTAGAATATTATTTCTTATGACTATTATAAATAAATAAATTGTTGAATTTGGATGAATTGTGAAAAGTTTTACAATTTCATGAACATTTAAGATTTATCTTGACAAAAAATTGGAAGTTCTAATTTGGGATTCACATTTTTTGCTCATTTTGATATAACACCCATGGGGAGATGCAAACTATATTATATAGGAAAGAAAGTGGTTATTTTTTCAAAATCTATGTCATGATGAATCTCGTGAATTTGTGTTAACACTTGACTTGTCAATTGTGCACTATTTCAAATGGCCCACTCTCTTTTGGTTTTGGTGGTTTCGTATGATTTAGAACTCAACTTGAGGAAACTATCCTAGTCCCATCCTAAAACTCCCACACAACCTTTTTGTTTTGTTGTGTGGTGCTTGGTAATGCATGTGAAAGGTTGAAAATTCTTCTGCATCAAATTATATTAGAAAGTTTACCTTCATACTTTGCATGGCAAAATTTTGGGGATCTGACATGCATAGTCTTTGTGAATCAACTATCTCCAAATTTGCTTCATGTTCCAATTGTTTTGCGTTTATGATAGTAAAAACCTCACAATTCATCCAAGTGGGTTCTCTTTGCTTTTTGTATTTGGCTTTCACATTTGAATATGTATCTAATAAAATCTTGTGTTTCTCTTTGTTCGATCATAGTGAATTGATGATCTATCGCCTCTATGGGAAATCATTCATATATATTTTATGGAACTCGTAAAATAAAAAGGTGCTTCTTGGTATGCTATGAAATAATAAATTATTATCTAAATATTTTATTAAACTTGAGAATATTTCAAATATATTTTCATAATGCAATTCTAAACACCTTATTTACTTCATTTTTTTGGGCACGTCATTTGAAAAAAATTGGAAGCAACTTCTGTCGGTCTACCACATTATCATTATTAAGGTTTATGATATTTAGATATAGAATGACCCTATATTATCCTTTTAATAGTTGATGCATAAGTTTCCTATGTAATTTGAAGGTTTATAAAGTATGTTTGTGAATGCATGTAGGTATCAATTCATATAATTGGAGCTTGAGTTTTATAACTTGTTGGATGTGTTTGGCATTGTGATTGCAAAAGTTCATAGTTGCCATCAAACATGTTGTCCATGGAGCACATTGCAAAAGTAATTTGTAGAAGTGTAGATGAACATAGACATGTGTTGGAACCTCCAACTTGTGTGAACCAAATTGCAATGTTGCAGGAACGTAGATGACATATATGCATGTTGCAACGTCTAGTTTAATAGAGTCAAGCACACTGGCTTCTTATTGTAGTTTGCACTTGCATAGATGGCACCTTCAAACCTGGTAATTGAGTGCACTTCTTGCAGGCAGGGATAGAGAGCAGGTGAAAAACAGGGATGATGAGCTTAACATTAATATAATTGTCCATATTTTGCAATTTTACATAACATCAGTGTTAAGGAGTAGAATCTAGTTTTTTTGTAATATGATGTTAGTTTCATAATGCATGTTACCTCCAAGTGACTTTGCCACGACAGATGCCACATACCATGTCATGTAGTTAGTGTTAGTTATCTTCTCGGGTGAGACTCACCTTAGGTTAACATTTGCAGTTTCACCATGTGTGGCCCTGCCTTTAGCCCCAAGGATCAACAACAAAATAAAAAATGATAAAAAGAAATAGTCTATACCCTCTGCCTAACTTATTGATAAGGTTGAGAGGAATAAACTCATGGCTTGTTTAAAAAACCAGGCGATAAGCTCCCCCTCCTCCCATCTATCTAGGCCTAGTAGGGGCAGGATGTACCGCCACCAACGTTTTGTACTTTCAGGAGGCTAGGATACTAGTTTCACTCACACCCTCCGTGAGTCTCTACCGAGTTTTAGCATATTCAAAATAATGTGCAAGTCATTTCTCACCTCCGTTGGTAAATATGAAATGCTAGACAATGTAAAGTGAAGGTTAAGTGTTGTCACATGAACTAACCATTGTGACAGACTGATGAAAGTTATCATATTTCTTTACTATTATTTTAAGAGACCCTTATAACTTAAGCATACCTATTTACTCAAAGTCAATTTCACACTATTTAAAACTTCGAACTTCATCCAGATTATTGTTAAGAGGTCATTATACTACAACTAGTAGTAGGTACACCCTTAATATCTATTTAACATGAGAGATGTTAAATTTGGACTTGGAAAAGCTTACTTTGTCTTTTGTAGAAGCCTTGGTGAAAAGCACCTATATTGGTACCTTCACCTTTGTGAGTCCTCTTGGGGACTATCTTTAACCTGGTAAATGTTAAATTAGGACTTAGAAACCTCGATTTTGTCTAAGTATTTGGATATTTAATATTTATATTGTTTAGAAGCAAACCAATAAAGAACTTGAGGTTAATAGTTTTTAACATGGTAACAGTATAGGTGTTGGTTCACCCACGTCAAGTGCTCAAAAAGTCCACTTTGCACTGCTAGGTTCCTAGTCTTTTTTCCATTTTAAGAAGGAACCCCCCAAAAAAACACAAAACAGGAAAATGTACCCTTCCAAAAGGGCTATTTCATCTAATTTCACCAAACTAATCCAAAACCCTAATCAGTCATCCCAAAGTATTTGCCAGTCGGGTAGCTGCTGGAAATGGCATTTCTGGGGGAAGTGGGCTAGAAAGCGATGCACATTTTTCCTTCATTAAATGTAGGGTTTACATTTAACCTTTTTTGTTTAACTGAAGTAGAAAGGTCTCTTTGTAGGGCCGCCACATGATTTGAAGGCATCAGACTCAGACAATAAGCCCTCTGAGACAACCTGGCGAGGCTGATTGGAATAGGCCCTTATTAAGGTGATCCACATTGATTGATTTGAAAATAAGAGATCTCTGAGGTGAAATTGGGCAACCCAGTCCTTAAATTTGAAGGGCTGGATTGCCTTCCACAACGTGCCTTCTTATGAAACATACTCTTCAAAGTGAAGGATTTGATCAAGATTTTGCCTTTTTGAAATTAAAAAAAAACATATTTAAATAAATTGAAAATACAGGAAGTACAACACAATCAATTGGCATATTAGTAAAATTTTCAGAGAAAATGATGTTTTTTACTTGACAACAAAACAAGTACCTCATTGAACAATGGCTCTGGCAGTTGTGGCAAGTCCAAATAGTCAAGAGTTAAATGCAATAGAAATGTTCCCTAAACTTCTAGAAAAAAAAAGAACTCATAGCTTGCCATTAGCAATTTAGCACAGCCTCATCATTCCTCCAAATATGGGATTGTAACAACAAAATAATTACTAATAATTGCAAATAATAGTAGCATTGTTTGGGGTAATAGCATGGATAAAAATGGAAAATAATATAATGAGCCTCATAGGCCTTACAAGGAGAATATTTTGATTAGGGGCATAAGGGTTGATTAAAAATAATTTAAATAACTATTTTGTGTTTGTAATAATTGAAAGTCAAGTATGTGGGTTTGATCAAATTTTAAATAATGTAAAACTTATCTATAGAAAGATGAAAAGTTATATTTGGTTTGATAGATGGGGGATAGATGTAGATGAATGTGGGAGATTATTCATTCATTTTTTCTTTTAAGTATATAAAGGATCAATTGAACTTTTTTATTCATAATTTGCATTCAATATTGTTATGTTGTTTGTTGAATCAAGACTTGTAAAAATATCATATGTGAATAGCAAGCTTTGAAGAAATCAAATGTGAAAATTATTATGAATACGATTGTGAAAATTTTATAGTCTTTTGGTCAGTGATCCCATAAAGGATAATCTTTAGACATGTGTGATGAATTCCCTTGAGATTTAATTATCACATACAAATTAAACTTTAGACACATGATCCTATCTCAAAAGATTGTAAAGTCTCATGTTAAAAATCATGTGAATGACAAACATTGCAAGCGTTGTTTTGAAATATGTTTGAAAAATCTACCCTGTTTTAAAAAATTAATCAAAAATTAATTCTCATAGTTCCAAACCCAGGCTACAGGACCAAACGAAAACTACATCACTCCATGGTCGGTTTGTCTCTTCCTTACAAAAAGCCAACAAAAGTGTTATCAAAGTACAGGGGCAACTTCAACACATGAGAGGGTTAAAGCCATGGGGGTTTTTATTTATTTTTCAATTTTGTGATGTGGCCACAGTAGCAATCATCCAGAAGAGGAAAAAGCCAAATTTGGCTGCAGGTCAGGGAGGAGAGCATAATTTTTATAGAATCCTCCTATATTTTGGCGACCTGCAAGAACCTATTGTCTAAATATGATTACTTCAGAATTTTTTTCCGTCAAGGTTGTTACTTTTTTAATAAGAAAATCCTTTGCGCTCTGTCACCCTGGACTTTTCTTGGTCACTACAGTGCGATAAGAAAAAAAAAAACTGGTTAGGGTCCTTATGGAAGTCAATAAGGTTTGAATTGATAGGACCGATTGTGGGCCGATGGAATGGGGCCATTCATTGGGCCTCAGAAAGGACGAAGCTCTGTCAAATAAGTAATAACAAAAGGTACCAAGAAAAGACAACAAAAGAAGAAGGGTATCATGAAAATAAATTAAAAAAACATTTTGTGTTAGTTAACTTACTACATATAGGAAGAGGCCAGTCACTAGTAACTCCTACAACTGCGGTACAACTGCCTGTCGTTAGCCTAAAATGTTGTTTTGTAGTTGGATAAGGATGAAAAATAGGTGGATGAAAGTAGGTGGGATGGGGAAAAACAACCAAGGCAAGCAAGTCAAAAAAAAAAAAAACTAAAAATGCCCAGCGGTCGCTTTACCCTTCTTCTTCTCTCACCTGCCTACGCGTACCTGCCCCCCGCCCTAAGTCTACGTGCTAGACTATGTAGGCCTACGTTCTTTCATTCATTATTTTCTGCCCTACCTGCCCTTCCCCTCCTCCTCCCTTCCCTTCCCCCCTCCCCGTCCCGTCGACAATCATTTCCGCTTCCTTCCTGCGTCTCTCACTGCTCGCACGATTCAATTCTCTTGTGAATCTCGCACGCCCAAACCAAACAAACAAAAATCGCCTCCTCTTGCTCGCGATCTTCTTCTTGTCGATTCGATGCGGTAGGTGAGTTTTATGGGTTTTTGGAAAATTTTGAAAAGAATTTCTGGTTGCTTCTAGCAGAGACAGAGTAGGAATCGGGTATTCTAGGGCGTTTCGTTTCGTTTTGTTGGGGTTAGCTCTCTCTCTCTCTCTCTCTCTCTCTCTCTCTCTCGTGCAGCAGCAGCTGTGTTGTGTTATTTTTCCCCTTCTTTCTTTCAATTCTTGTCTTGCTAGAGGATTTTCTTTCCCCCCTTTCTGGTTAACGATGAGGTGCGCAAAAACCGGTAAAAAGGGTTGCAGATGCTAGGGGATGATGGAGTAAGAAGAAGAAGAAGAAGAGGCGTACATATTGTATTACAACAGGGGTAATTTGCTTTCGGTTTCTCTCCTTTTCCCCTTCCACAGTCATTGATCTTTCTTTCTCATAACCCTTTTGTTTTTTTTGGTTGGCGATTGTGGATTTCCCTGTGCATTTTTGGATGGGGAAAAGTTTGTTTCGTGTGAATTTGGTGTTTGTCAGGATGATGATGTCGTGTCCTTGATCGCATGCTATGGGTCTGGTTGGATCTATTTCCAAGGTAGTCGGAAGAAGAAGGAGCAAAAAAATTCAATCAAGAAACTCGCTGGTTACTTTGCCAGTGTAGAAAATAGTTCTGTGGGGCCCGTCAAGACTTTTTTAGTCGGTTGGGTTTGAAGTGGAGTCTTATTTTTCTCAGCACTTGCTGAATTTCGAAACTTGGCTTTGATCTTTGCAAGGCGTAGGAGGAACCCATTTTAAGCTTATGAGAAGAAACCCTAGATTTTGGGGATGTGTTATGGTAGCATGAGTAGCTTGTGGATGTTGTGGTAGTCTGAATTTGTGGTTGCAAGTTATAGATGTAGGAGGAAGAGGAGAAATGCTGGTGCAAATTTTCTTTTAGGTCAAAGGAGCATATGCCATATCATAGGCAGTGGGGAGGATTGGCTGGGGTATTCAGGTCTGCAGAATGGAAGGGAATAGTAGTACAGGAGACCGGGTGCTGTGGGTGGCAGTGGCTGTTGCAGCTGGGTTGGCAGCAGGCACAGCTGCGGCAGTGACAGCAACTGCTTTCCCATATGCTTTTGGTGCTGCCTTCACTGCTTTGCAGTCAAAAAGGAAGAAGGAGCATCGTGAACACCGGCATCGACACAAGTCAGACAAAGTGAAAAGGCCATCAAGTAAACCTAAGCAGGACCAAGCTTACCGAGATGCAATTCGCCGATCCATATTCCAGTGGGAAGAGATTGATGTTACTCTTGAAGGGTTTCCATACTTCCTCAAGTATGTGTACCTGTATCTTGTTAATGCCTTAAAAAGTTTTTTTTTGTGGGAGATAAGAGAGTACATCAATTTGGAGAGTGTTTCCAGAAGTATTAAGCTCACCCGTGTTGTTTTTTTGTTTGTGCCTGTCTATTGGGTGGGTGCAGTGATAGTACGAAGACAGCATTGGTAGACTCCATGTACGTTTTTTTGAAGAGACCAGAATTCGTCAAATATACATCTGAGTTAGGGAGTGTTAGCCCACGCATCCTTTTGACAGGTCCTCCTGGTATGTGCTTGCACTTGATGAATAAGACAGTCATGTTCTTAATGAAGAGTTTTTGGTTCCTCTTATGATTGCAACTCAAGACTCTAATGGGTTTGAGATGCATTTTTTCTGTTGATTTCAGGCCAATTTCAGGACTAGAGAGGGTTTTGTAACAAGTTGGAATTCTTAGAGGTTCAGTATTTTAGTTGAGGTTTGAAGCTACTTGTCTCTATTGCATGCTGTTGACCTATATGAAACATGTGATCCTTACAGGATCAGAAATTTACCAGGAGACCTTGGTGAAGGGTTTGGCACATGAACTGCAAGTCAATATGCTTGTTTTTGACAGTGCAAGAATCTGTTTGGAGGTTACCCCTCTACAACCTCTTTGTGCTTTCCAATCTCTGTTCCATTTCTTAAGCTTTCAGCAATGCTAGAGCTTCTTATCAGGTTGTCGTAAATAACAGAATGGGCACAAGATGCTGGCACCAAGGGGCTGTTATTTTCCTCTCTTGCAGGCAGTTTCCTGCAGGGTTTATGATGCAGCAGGGGCCTGTGATGGTAGCAACCTAAGGTCTGCATTGAGGGGTTTCTGTAACAGGATGTCTAGATTGAAATTTTTCATGATTTTGTTGTTTACAGCAGCAGCCAGTGAAGGGTTACTGAGGAACAGTTCCTTTTAGGCATCTGTTGTTTCACATTAGACATGGATGTTCTGTTCCTTTGCTGGCTAACAATCACCTGGATTGCTGCAGGCAAGTGAGTCAGTCCCTGGCAGCATAGAGAGGGTAGTGGAGGACTCAGCAGCTGCAAATCAGCATTCTACAGATGCCCCTCTTCAGATTCTTGAAAATGGGGACCTAAAGGAACCGGTACCTTACTGTACTTCACACTGCATGCACAACTCTCCAGTCTTTGTCAACATTGCATTTTTTATTATTGCTTTGCTAGACTAGCAGCAGACACACCAGTTTTTGCAGGAACAACCTGATCTCTTTTAATCCATTGCCTGTGGAGAGAGTCCATGTTTGCCTCCTTCTGAATGGCTCTTTGAGAGAAAGGGTAAGTTCAGGAGTTGTGGAGAGAATGTAGTGCAATGGCAGGGTCTCATGTTACATTTGAAACTTTCTGGATTAGGTCTTGTGAAAGCTTGTTTTTATGTGAGAAATGTTGATGCATGTGTCTGGTGTCTGGTGCAGTCCAGTATGGCAGCACCGGTCAGGTCACCTGAAAGTACAAAGTTGATCAGAAGTTCAACATCATCCGGTAGTCGCAGCAGGGATGCAGGAACAGATGAAACATGTCTTGTCCCACCACAGTTCCGAGCCAAGAGTAAGGGGGACAATCCCAGTTTAGAGTCGAAAACTGTGGCTACTTCTGTTTCATCTGCCCCTGTGGCTACGGCAACTCCTACAGCAGTTGATTCGCGGCGCCTTCTCAAGAAAGGTAAGGCTGTGCTACCTTGTGCATCATGTGTCATCCTTCAAAGCTTGTGAATGAGTGTGATCTTGGTGCTAAGGAACTGTTAACAATATGTGACCTGTTAGCTAGCACAATGCAAGTGACAGAAGGAACCCTGCAAATGGTGCTCAAGACTGCTCTTAGGTTTGTGATACTGACATATGTCCATGTTTCTTGGTTTTGGAGAAGGTGATCGTGTGAAATACATCGGACCCAGTGGTGCAGGCCTGGCTGGTAGCCTTGCTGTCCTCAGTCATACAAGCACATCTGGGTAACCACCTTGTTGTATGGAGATTTTTTCTGTTTTCAGTGGTATACAGGCTTGATCACAGATTCTAAGCAGGACATACAAGTTTGTGGGTGATTTGTCAATAATTTGAAATGTGTGTGGATTTTACTGCTTCTCATTGGTTGAGATATTTGTATAACACTGGTAGATCAACTGCTGCAAGCCCATTTGGTTCATTGTCCTCACAGAAAATTGAAGCAAAAGATTGTTGATGTGTTGTTGTTGTGTTGTTTAGCAGGGGGCCATCCATTGGCTCAAAAGGACGGGTGCTGATGGTGGTAGAAGATAATCCCAACAAAGTTGGCATACGTTTTGACAAGCCGGTTTATGGTGGCAACAACCTGGTTGACCTTTGTGAGGATGGCCATGGCTTCTTCTGCAATGGTAAAAGTTACCATCCTCCCCCTTTTGCTCTTCCTCTGCTTTTTCATGATTTAAATTTTGGTTGTCTTTTACACTTTGAAGTGACTTGCTGTTTGCTAGTCTCAATGCTGATCTCCAGACCTTGCAAGCTTTTTGTAGCCATCATATTCTTGCTCATGACCTGGCAATGAGTGGTTTTGTACAAGGTAGTAGACAGGCAAAGAATGTTCTCTAGGAGGCACAGGCAATGCTGTGCTCAGGGATATTCTTGTTGCTTGCTTGACAGCTGGCACAAATCTCATGCAGTGACGGAGCTTCGGCTGGAGCCTCCTGGAGAAGATACTGACAAGCTGGTGTTGGAATCATTGTTTGAGGTATACCCATGATTCTTTCAGCTATTAGACAGATGTATTCAACCCATGCATGTGTTGATTGCTGGCATTCTTATATGATAGATTTAAGGAGCAAACTGCTGTTGTCTTGGACCCTTGTCTTAGGATCATGTCGGGGAGTATGCATTGATTTTTCAAAGCTCATTTTCATTAATGGGAGGGCTCAAAGTGCACATTGTTGTCCATGAGCTCAAGCATTCATTGTGATGATATTGCAGGTTTTGAAAGCAGAAGCACTTAAGGAGCCATTAATTCTCTTCATAAGGAACATAGAGAAGTCCATAATTGGAAATTTTGACCGGTATTTGAAGCTAGAGAGCCTGAAAGATGCAAGGGTTGTTGTGATTGGCTCACATACAACGGAACAACTGAAAGAAAAGGTGCACACTTAACTTATCTGCCCATAAGGACTGGAGGACTGGCTAATGTAGTGGATGTATACAAAGGTTTGATGCCATGGACAAAGAGGGTTGCATTTGATTGTGCAGGCACCAGTGAAGCTGGTGTTGGTTGGTGAATGCAGGGTAACTCAGGTTCATCAACATCTTCCAAAATGGGCAACAATTTCACAGCTCTGTTAGATCTGTCTTTTCTGGTAAGTATCCAGTATTTTGAGATGCTATCTGTCCCCTTTCAATTCTGGGTAGTGGCAAGCATCAGCGCAATTACTCACAATGACTTCATACTTTCAATTGCAGGATCATCTAGCATCTCGCATGGAGGAGAAAGGGGATGGCTCAAAGGCTCATAAGCTGCTGGTTAAACTGTTTCCTACAAAAATCCAAGTGCAACAACCTCAGGTTTGCAGATTATTACCAACTTATATGTGGTTGATATAAATACTGGTACAGACAATGTTTTGATTTGTTTTAGTTTGTTTGCTATGGTGAACACTTGCTGAGTTTATGAGATGTGCTTAAAGCCACAAAGTTCTTTGGATCAACAGCATACATGTTGATGCAAGTCAAGCCAAAAATCTGTCACCACTATGTGGAAATGAAGTTATAAATGTGTATGCTGTCAGGAGGAGATGGAATTGGTGGACTGGAATAGACAGTTGGAGCAAGATGCTGAGAGGCTGAAATCTGAAGCCAACAGGCAACAACTGCGCATGGTGTGGGATACCCTCCTTTCTGTGACTTTTGCACTCTTTGTTTGAAGTGCAATGTTGGTTCTGGTGCATGGTGTATCAACTCCTGTGGAGTTGCTCTGCTCTGAGTTCTTTTAGTTGACTTGCACAGGCTTCCACATGAGCACCACTTGAGATACTGGCTTTTTCCAAGGGTTACCAGATGATGACAGAGAAGAATTTGATGGTGATCATGCAGGTCATGGGAGCCACAAATGTGGAGTGTGATGACCTCGCGAGCATTGATATTCGAACTCATCTGCTTGCACATGATAGTATGCCCTTCTTGGGATCTCTTGCCCATGGCTTTGTTTGCAATTTGCTTTTGAATATGTTGGTTTGTTGCTTTGTGTAGGATCTGTAAAAGAGACATTTTTTTGGGCTAAAGCACTCACTAAGTGTGGTTAGCATGCAGTTGCAGAGAAGGTGGTGGGATGGGGAATAAGTCACCATTTGCAGAAAGAGTCAGAGCCTGTTGTCAGGAACTCTAAACTCATCATAGGTGCAGAGAGGTATGTCTAATTGTTTCTATTATATTCTGCTAAGTCTCTACAACTGGAAATATTTATCAAATAGGACATATGTTGAGTTTGGGAATGGCATATCATGTTCTATGTGCTACAAGAAGCACCTTCCTATATTGGGTCACTGCACAGCAACAGGAGACTGGTAACTGATGGTCTAGGATCTTGTCATGGTGTATGTGCTCCTATTCTGAACCTGGTTGGTGGTCCCTTAAGCTGTGCCCATTAAGGTAACAAAGCTCCGACATGGGAAGATTGGTCTCTATTGGAGAAGGTACTTCTAGTATCTTGTTTCTGGATTTGATGTTTTATTTGTACTGTATCTAATAGATGAGGTTTTGGGTTGGTGCCAGTCTGCAACACAGTTTGGCAGAAGTACAATCTGTGCAGCGTGGTTCATCTTCTGGAAAGAAAAGTTTGAAGGTTTGACTGTCTCTCCTGTCCTCAACTTGAATCCTACATTTTGAAACCTTCTGCAATGTGAAGTACCACCGAAGTATGTCAGTTTTTCAAATGTTCAATTGTTTATTGTAATTGAATTAGTTTCAAGAGTAGCAATTTTGTTCATAAAGTCATGCTGGAAGTTAGAGCCCGGGTTGGCCCTTTGTCTGTTTGTGGGATACATCAGTTTTATCATGGAAGTGTTGTCATGTCTTGTGACTAAATTACATTTTTATGAATTTGTGAACTTTCTGGCTTTATTATTTGCAAGAGAAACTTTCTGTGTGGTTCTAGGCAATTTCAATGTGTTGTTCCACTTGTGGAGGGGGTGGATATCAGAGCTGAGAAGTATCATTTTAGGGAACTAACAAAGAGAAACATGGCAGGATGTGGTGTGTGATAATGAGTTTGAGAAGATGCTGTTACCTGAGGTCATTCCTCCAGATGAACTGGGGGTGACATTTGATCACATAGGTGCCCTGGATAATGTCAAAGAGACATTGCGGGAATTGGTGATGCTTCCCTTGCAACGTCCTGAGCTTTTTGTTAAAGGCCAGCTGACCAAGGTGATGTTGCTATTTCTGCAGATAGATTTCTGAACCGAACAACTATCTAGTACATTGTGAAGTGTAGAAGCCCAAGCATGGTCATCCTTCCCTTTGTTTTCAGCCAAATCTTTTCAGTTTTTTGGGTCCCTGTGTCTTCTCCTTGGTTTGGGTGCTTCATGTAGAACTGAATTGTGCCTTGAGTTTTCTGCCTGCAGCCCTGCAGAGGTTTACTGCTGTTTGGACCACCAGGCACTGGCAAGACCATGCTTGCAAAGGCAGTTGCAACAGAGGCAGGGGCAAATTTCATCAACATCTCCATGTCCACAATCACTTCCAAGGTGATAACCTTGTTTTGCATTGTTATATGGTCAGTAGAAAATGGGGCTTCTTCGTTTGTCACTCACAAACTTGGTTTGTATAATTGTGTACCATACAGTGGTTTGGAGAAGCTGAGAAGTATGTGAAAGCAGTGTTTACACTGGCCAGCAAGATTTCACCAAGTGTCATTTTTATTGATGAGGTACCTGCAACTTCTTTTGTCGTCCGAATCCCCATGTGTTATAGGTAATTGTATGCTTCTTGGCTTGAATCCATACCCAATACCTAAGGCCTTACCCAGTACAATCTTTTTGAATGTGATCTTGTTCTTAAAGAAAAGTCTTTTAAAAAACTCTGGTTTTGTGTGATCAGATGTAATTGAATATTGTTTCTTCTTATGTCCTGAACTTATTCTATTCCAGATAAATTTGCATAATGTTCACATACTGGTTTTGGAGTCGAAGGAGTTGTCTCACATCCGCTGGGTTGGTGCAGGTGGATAGCATGTTGGGCCGAAGAGGAAAAGATACTGAGCATTCTGCCATGAGGAAGTTGAAGAATGAGTTTATGGCTAGTTGGGATGGATTGCGAACCAGAGAAAGGGAACGGGTGTTGGTGCTTGCTGCCACCAATCGTCCTTTTGACCTTGACGATGCTGTGATCCGGAGGTTCCCTCGCAGGTCTTTGCTCTTCATCAGTTGTCTCTTCTTCCACCTGTTGTCAATGGAAAGCCTGGAATTTCAGAGCAAGCCTTAAGTCATGTTATCATGTAGTAAATTTGGATGGATTGGAGATCATGAAATCAATTAGAGTACTTGAACAAGTGCACTCACAGACCCTGCAGCTCAATGTTGGTTTACCTCACAGGTCTGCCATTTACAGATTTTCTTGTGTATAAATGTGGAAAGTTAATCTTCCAAGCTTGTACAAGTTTCAAGGAGATTGTCACTACCATTATCACTATGATAATGGAGTTTACTTGACAGTTTGAAGTTGTGCGCAGGTTGATGGTAGATTTACCTGATGCAGGAAATCGTGCAAAGATCATGAAAGTCATATTGGCAGATGAAGATGTGGCCCCAGATTTCAATGTTGAAGAATTGGCCACTGCCACAGATGGCTACTCAGGAAGTGATTTGAAGGTGCACCCTTGCCCAGGCTGAGTCATTTATCTGAAATCTGCTTATCTGCCCTTGGCTACAGAGATGTGTTTTTCTGATGAATTCCAAATGCAAAGACCTAACATTATGTATGCGTGCAGAGCCTGTGCACTACTGCAGCATACATGCGGATACGGGAGTTGCTTGATCAGGAAAAGAAGGTACTATCATGATCAACCTTGTGACATGTCAGGAAATGCAAGCAGTTGTGTGGATGCTAAACTAAGATGGCTCTTGTATTGTGTGGAGTAGGATCAAGAGAAGGCAAAAGCTGCGGGCTTGGAGCCACCAGTTGCTAAAGCGGGAGTGACACCCTATATTCGCCCATTAAAGATGGCTGACATGCGCCATGCTCTGGAAAAGGTATATGCTCAGATTTGGAAAGACATATGTGCTATAGCTGATATCTTTGTAAATTAGACTCCTGACTTGTTTGGTCCTGTTTGCATTGCACTGGCAGGTGCGGTCTAGTGTGGCATCAGATGCAGGGAGTATGCTGGAACTGCAGCAGTGGAATGAACAGTATGGAGAAGGTGGCTCTCGGAAGAAAACCACTCTTAGTTACTTTATGTAGAAATCTTTTGCATGGCTCACCACCCAATAGGCCCTGTTTTCTTCTGCAAGGATGTTAGGATAGAGTGCACTTCTTCAAACATTGCACCATACAGTTGATGTGTATCTGATCTGATGGAGATTTCACCATTGCTGATCCTTATGGTGGAAGGAGTAAGCACAGTTTCATGCTTTGGTTGGTGGTTGCTGCTGTTGGACATGAGGGTTAGGATGCTCTATAAGACAGCACCAATGAGCCCTATTGTCAGAGTCTTCCCTTTAGGTTTCTATTTATTTTTTGTGGTAAATTTTACAGGTCAATAGGTCAGAATCTGAGAGTGAAGCACATCACAATAATTCTCTCCTGTTTTTCTTGTGACAATGCTTGCTGTAGTGTTGTGGCCTCAGGCCAAGAATCTGATTTGGGCATTAGTGAGCACAAGGAAGGAATACCCTGGTTTTTAACTGAGCATGTCACATGATGAATGCGGAACATGGAGGTGTCTGAGTTGCAAGGGAGATAACAAGCATGCAAGTCAATCCCATGTGCAGTTTGAGGTAACTGGTAGATAGTCTGGCAGTGTTGAGCTACTAGGGTAGAACAGCCCATCATCGATTGTTGGCTGGTGACCAAATACCAATTTAGAAAATTTTAACACTGGTATCAGTTCTGTCTTATTTTGATTATCCTTCAAAAGGACACCCATGATCAAACATTTGACCATGAATCTTGTGTTATGAAACTTTTAAGATGTAAAACGCCTTTGTGAGATTAACTGCATATGAATAGTAAGGTACAAGACAACTAAATTTTGCAGGGTAATATTTTGGAGCACACAAATTTAGGATTGTGCCTATGCAATTTTTTGTTTGGTAATAGGGCTCCAAGGCAACACTTAACAAGAGTGATGTGATTGTCAATTTTAAGCTTTATGCACAGAAAACATTAGACAAATGTTTGAAAATACATGCAAGAACCCTAAATTTAATTGTTTGTTATTGTTTGTTCATGTAAAAATAAACAAAATGGCTTATTTTAGAATAAACATCAAAACAAGATAGAACTTAGAAAAAACAATAAGAAAACTTTGGATACTATTGGAACATTAACTTTGTAAATTTATTAAGGAGCTTCCCACTACAACTCATATTATGCATTTTCTCATAAAAAATCATGAAGGAACAAGGCAAGGACAAACCTTGCATAGATTTAATAAAAACTTGTAGTTTTGAATTAAGTATGTCACATTAAGTAGGCTTTAATAAAAGCTTGTAGTTTTGAATTTAAGTGTGTCACATTAAGTAGGAAGTTCGTTCAAGAGTTTCAATGTTTTTCAGAGCTTACATTCTCCCACTTTTAATTAGGGTAACTTTTACCTACTTACCAAACATTTTCCCATTATTAATTAGTGTCACTTTTACCTACTTACCATTTCCCCACTTTTAATTAATGTCACTTTTGGGAGAGTGGTAGGTAGATAGGTAGCACTCCTTGGTAGAGGAATAATAATGTAATAAATCTATAAGACAACAAGTTAATTAAACTTAATATGAAGTGTCAAAGTAGTCTAATAGGAGCTTTAATGGGGAGGTTTGTGGGTTCAAATCCTCTGCCATATAAATCCTCCCCTACATGGTGAGAGATTGTTACAAAGTCAAAGATAGCTGCATGCCACTCGCGAAAGGAAGAAACATCTTCAATTTTTTACTTATTAACAAGATTTTTTTTTTTTCCAATGGGTCTCTTTTGACTACTTTGACTAATTAATCTAGTTGGCTTTTTTACAACCCATTAAAAACTTTGATTCTATACAATTTCTTGGGCATAAACATTTAATTATTATTTTTTACTTCTCCTTGTAACATTGAAAACTTTCATTTTTATGTCTTTCTTTGTATTTTTTCAGTTTCTCTTTTCACTTGATCTTCACCTTGAGTGTTCAAAAAGTGATTTTTTAGGAAGTGATGTGCATTTCATATGTAAGTGTTTTATCTTACATTGAAATAAGTTTCGTTGATTTTCATTTTTTACAATGTTGTCACTATTGTTGTTATCTAGAAAGGTAGAAGAGTTGTTGGTCTTGATAATTTGGATGTGGCTTTTCATGATGTGGCTTTTGAAGCATTGGTGTTGAATCAATATGAGATTTTTAACCGCATAAACAAAAAAACCATGGATGATCCAAGTTATGTTTGCCTCTATTGTGAGTTACTTGACTAGGTAGGCTTGACTACAATCACCTTGTGGGTTAAGTCCCCCCACATTCAAATGCATGAGAATGTGCTCCAAAAAGGGTTGTATGTCACGGTTAATTTTTTTGGAATTGAGGCTAGGTCTTATAAGGGGTTTTAAAAAAGGACATGCCAATTATTCTTATGGTGGAATCCACCACTATTGTGTTGTCCATCACTTGAACTTGTTTTGATTCCAATGTTTTTCCATTTTGATTCTCTCAAAGAATTCAAATCCAAGTAATTGTAGTCCAAATTTTCCACTAGTATTATTATTATCATTGTTATCACAATAAGAGGTGGAGAAAGCAACCATGAAAGGCAATTCATGATTGTTAATGGTGAAGGTCAATTCAATATGTTCTTGCTTTTGGTAATCAATTTAGGATAAAGTACAACTAATTGGTCAAAGTTAAAAAATTTGGTCAATGTGCTATGGTGTTGGTGAAGAATGTCGCAACAACAATAATTAGCGACCAGTTTTTCTGAGCATAACCCTATACTATTGTCCAATATGGTTGATGATGACATGAAAACATGATTGTTTCAACTCCACAACAAATTAATAGGCCACCAACCTCTTATGAAAGAGGTAATTTATTCTTGTTATTTTGTTAATCCATTTTTTAGATTACATTTTTCTTTTAGCATTGGTTCCTTAATGAATTGTTTTTTTTCTTTTAGGTTGTTGGAGTATTATCTATACTCAATCCGACAACATTTCCTCTCCAAAAATTATGTGCGAAATGTCATGTGCCAAATATTATTATTGCATCTACAAATGGTGATGTGCATTGTAATGTGTGTGGTGTGAAAACAATCATCAAGAAGGTTGGTTTCTTACAAGCTTCAATTGTGCCAACAATTGGAGATCATGTTTTTTCTACCATTGAAAGAAAATGGTTGGAAATTGTGGTGGGTATGCTAGAAGTTGATTTCCTTGTTCAGCCATGTCCAAAACAAATTCAACTTTTAATCAAGACCAAATTACAAGGTAAATTTTAATTAACTCCTACTGCTCAATTGGTTAGTTTTGAGGAACACATTGAACCTCCATTTGATTTGGCATGTTATCTTCCATCTTCATTGGATCTTCCTATTGATGTGGAACCCACATCAACAAAATGGCAACTTGATTTTGATGTTCACGAACCTAATCCAAAAATAGCAAAGTCATGATTATAATAGGTAAATTTTGGAATTTCAATAGTTAAGTTTTGAGTTTTTTGGATTTTTCATAGTTATTTAGAATTCCAAAAGCTAAGTTTTGAGTTCCTTGGAATTTTCATAGTTGTTTAGAATTCCAAGAACTAAGTTTTGAATTCTCTAGAATTTTCATAATCATTTAAAATTTTGATTCTAGATGCTTATGATTTGAAACATTTCAATATCTACAAATTTTTAACATTTCAATATTTATGAAATATCAACATACAAAATTCTTGGCGCAAAATCACAATATTTAAAAAATCATGTGATGTCATTTCCTTGAAAACATTTAATGTTAACTTTGGTGTGTTGTTTTCATGTTGAATTTATCTTTCACCTACACTTTAACCTACACCGTACTTTAGCCAACAAAATGAAACTTTAAGCCAAAAATAGATCCATCCATCTTTCATCCATCCATTCATCTTCCAGCCATCCATCTATCCATTCATCAATCCATCCTTCCACCCACCCATCCATCCATCAAAATATCTTATCATAATTAAAATGGGTAGCATGTAATCATTTAATGATGTTTTGTCATTAAATATTCTTCATTTAGTTTCAACATATAAGTATGATGTTGGTAATTGTTTATTTGATTCCATATTTTTCTTATTGAAAAGTTCATTAACATCCCTTCAAATGAGACAAAATAGTATGCCATGCTTAAAACAATGTTTGACATTAAATACACAAAAAACATGAGAATGTTGTTTTAGGGAATTGAACCCACGTTTTCTATATGTTTTACATCATGGTGAAGTTTCGAATGAATACCAATATATTTTTAAAAAGTTCCAAAGTGCTACAATTGGTGGCTTATGGAAGGATTTTACAACAATTTGTTGGATAGCAAAATATTTATAATCAATACATTTTTGGAATAAATATTCATATAAATTATGCGTAAGTGTGGATTAAATTATCAAATGGACACTTTACACAATGCTTATAGTAATCAACATTTTGATCCAATTGAATATACATGTGATGTTATGAATACTTTATTGCAATTTGAAATGCAAAAGACTAAATCATTTATAAATTTGGATCATTTCCTAATGCTATCAAAACTAATTAAACAAAGTGCAAACATTTGTTAAAAAACATTGTTTTCATTGGAATGATGATTTAAATTGTGTTTTGATAAAACTTTTGGAGACTTATTCAAATGCACTTTTAGAATACATTCTCCAAATATTTAATTCATCATGTAATATTAATGTTGTCGTAACCCTAATTTTGGGCTTGTGACCAAGGTAAGGGCTTGCAAAGGTGTGGACCAAAAGTGAAACCTAGGAGTCACATTTCATGCTCCCGGGAGTGTAGGAAAGTGTGAGGGAATGAACCCCCACACTCTCAAGTGAGTTCCCATTTTAGGAGTTGGAGTCTTGATGGAATTCTGAATTTTCAAAAAACAATTACAAGGGTCAAAACTCATTGGATTGAAGAATTATTTATACCATTGGAAAGGTCTTAAACCGTAGATGTTTAATATGGGCTCGCATGACCCATTTGCGCACTTAAAACATAAATTATAGCCAAAAGAAAGGTCAATTTGATTCGACCACTAAAAGTCGAGAATCGCCATGATTTCCTTACTTGTAGGTGATGTGTCACATACCGTTGGAAAGTTTTTTATGAAGGCTAAAAATTTATTTCAAACCTCACCTCAATCAAAGTTTACACACAAGTTATGGGCCTCCAAAGTTGCAGGAGTCCCAATTTACGGAATTTCGAGACTTTAACTTGGAGGTCTTAAATCAAAATGACATTTGGATGTTGGCCCTGTGGCTAGGCACAAAAAATAATAGAAGGGGGAAGGTGGTGGCTTCCCCAATTTTAGGCCATGATGAGTTTTGTGAATCTGTGTTTACCCGTGGTTTGTCCATACATAAAAAATGTTTCAATTACACATTAACCAACTTGTTATTTGATTTGTGCAGGTCCATGTGAGTAATTGACTTGCTTGTCACTCTTCTTAGTCCCCATCCCGGAGTTCCAACACGCCCCTCTACCCCCAAAGTTCTGTGAACCAAAGAACGTGCCCCAATTCCTTATCCTTTCGTTGTTTTCATTCTTTGGACTCATAGTTGAATCCATCAATGAGTTTGGGGGTGCGTCAAATGTTACAAAAAACCAAGTACATAATCATATTTAATACATGAAGGGGGAAATATATATATTGTTAATTATGTTAATTTAACAATTCCAATGTCCATGTCCAAAAAATCCCAATATCTCCAATAACTGAATTGTTTTTCCAATAATTGAAATATATTAATGATTGAAAAACATTTAATGGTTGAGAATGTCCCAATCATTGATGATGTTCCAATGGTTAAATGTATCCTAGTAGGTGAAGATGTTCTAATCGTTGAGAAGACACCAATAATTTTTAATACCTAAAGAATAATCTAATTGCAAATTTTAAAAATCACATTTAAAAAATATTAATTTTTGATTGGACACCTTATGATGAAACTATTTCAAAAATAAAAAAATCTCATTATAATGTAACTTTCTTCATAAAAGTTATGATTTTACTAGATAAATTTCCACATGTCAAAAAAAAAAATCATAAATTATTTCTCATGTAAAATAAACAAATAGTAAAATCTCACAAGTTTGTAATAATCCAAATACAAAAATTACATTGTCAACCCAAAATGGAATATGCAACTTTTAAAATATCAAACAAATGCACGATATTAAAAATCACATTAATTCAAAAGAAGACACATGTGAATCAAAACATGTAATACATTCAACAATTCTAATAACAATATGTTTTTGTTGTGAAATATTATGTTATTTGAAACAATTTGAAATTGTTACAAAAAATTTACCACAAAAAATAGCGCATTTCTACAAATTGAAATGATAAACCATAAAATAACAACACACATATGTTCAAATTGTTTAAATAACATTAATAAAGGCAAAAGACCCCAAAATCAAGTCCCATAAAATATATCAAGAAATAAAATGATATCATTAATAACAAAGTTAACACATTTAAAAGAATGTTTTATTTCTCAATGGTTAGTTTTTGCTCAAATATATAAACTTCATGATTATGGTCAATATACAATGAAAGGTATATTGACCATAATCATTAATATTATTGTCCTAGTAAATATTAATCAATGTTAATTAATGTTACCACATCTACCATATGATGAGGCAACAATAGGTGTATTTTTAATGTGATGACTTGAATATAAATCACCTCATAGGTCTAGAAATGTACCTCCTAATTTAGTCATGTTGGCACTAAAGGATTTAATTTTAACACCATTATATTCAAATTTAAATGTTACCATAGACCTTCAGTGGAACAATTTTTTTCTATGCATACAACCTTGTTTAATCAAACAAATGACCAAAATATATCATCATTTGATGACTTTGATTTTGAAAATGAAGACCATGTAATTTGTGCACCAATAAATTCCATGATACATAACTTTTTATACGCTTAAAATTTTAATGATTATGAAAATGATATATTTTATTACTCCAAATCAAAATTTTCATCCTTTAGGTTTGTTTAGATATAATCATTTGGAAGAATTAAATGGATGTTTTATAGAGATCCATGAGACCTAATTTTTTAAAAATATATATATATTAATAAATAACACAATAGGGATTGCTTCACAAATCTAAAGATTTTTCAACTAATATGTTTAGCCTTTTTTTTTAAGTCACTAAAGTATCTATCCAAAAATTTATAGGCTTTGGATGAGTATGTATACATAAGAAAAACTAAATGGTAGATCATTAAAGGCTTTCAATGTACGAAATAAAACCAAATTTAGACAATATTTTCAAATCCTACTTAGGATATCGTGATTTAAAAGGGCTAAATATTTCACCAAATTATTTAGAAAGTCTATGAAAAAAATTATATGCTATGATAAGATAAATTGGCCTCCAACAATTTTTGTAACTTTTACATCTATAAAAAGATTATGGGATCCTTTCATAAAAGCCTTACATACCTTGCATACAAAAAAATTAAATCTTCCAAATAAAATTAACAACCTTTAATCTATTCATATAATATGATTGATATGCAATGATTTCATAACATGTGCAAGATATTATGATCGTAAAACATCATGTTTTCGCACATTATTCAACAAAGACCCATCTATTTTTTGGACAAGTACATGATTTTTTTTTGTCACAAATTTTCAAAATTGTGGTAGTGAGCATGACCATGGCCTTTTATGGATTAAAGATGCACCAATACATGGAATTAATACAAATGAAAAAATTAAAATGTTTGTCAATAAATATATTTCATGCAATGTATCATTATTACCGATTACATTACAAAATGCACAACAACATCAACACACTTCGACATATAAGAAAAAAAGTCATGTTATTGGTAGATTCCATTATCCATTACCTCCCATGAATGAAAAAAAAAAATTAGAACCATTTGAATTAAAAAAGACTTACCTTTTAACAAAAAAATGTGCAACAACAAGCAAAACAAGTTTTTAAAATTTTAAAATACTTTAAAATTGATGAAAAAATTACATTTTTTGAATTTTTAAATCTACTACATCTTGATGAAAAAACATACATATTAAGTTTAAGAAGTAAATTATTGATGCCAAACATTTTTCTTAAATGAACACCATTAAATATTAAAACCAATGCATTTAGCATACGTGCTGCTCCTTTATGGTTTGCAAATACAGATTTTCGATTTATTTTAAACCCATGTGTAGCTGCATCATATTGTACATCATACATTACTAAAATTGGAAAATTTATAAACTCAAAATTGCATTCAATAATAGAAAAATGTTTTTAGATAAAATTGATGCCAACATAAGAATCCAAAAATTAAACAATGTTTTTTTAATGTTCAACAAATGTTTCCCCAACTTGTTGTTTATTTAGTTTTTTCAATTCCCTTATATCATTCATCATGAACATTTAAGTTTACCAATACTTTTCCATAGTAGGAACTTGTTTTTGCATTAAAACCCCAATCCTTATTAAATGAATTAGAACCTTATTCCATTGACATATTATGTGCATAAACTATAGACAAATATTTAAATTGAAAAAATATTTATGAATATTGATCATTAGGAGAATTTGCCTCCTATTACAACATTAAAATGAAAAATGATCAAAATGCTGTAAAAAAATAATCATTAGGTTTGTAAACTATAATAAACATAAAAATATAGAAAATTGGTCAAGATAACAACTTCTTTTATATTTGCCATTTAATTTTTTGAAAATTGGTTATTTGGAACACATGTTACTTGGCATGATGCCTATTGTCAAGTAAAAGAAAATATATCCAAAATTAGATCCAAATTCAATTATAACATACAAAATAAACATACAAATGAAAAAAAATGATGATACTAATTTAAAATCTAAATCTTCACTTTGACAAAACATATGGAATGATGACATTGGTGACACACATCCTTTAATCCCCACCACATATACATTAAATATTGAGAAATATTGAGAAATATGATTTCATCATTTAATCATGCAATACATTTTATCATAAAATAATAATTTTTGAAGATGATGCTTTCACAATATCGTCAAATTCTATGATAATGGATGAATTAAAATATCGAAGTATGCTTTAAAAAAAAAAATGAAGAATAAAAAAAAATATTTCATGATATCATGTATATTAAACAAATGTATCCTAATTATCCAATGCATATATTTTTAATAGGAGGTGCCAAAATTGGTGAAATTCTTATTTTGAAATTAATAATAGTAAAGATTTATCATCAAACCTAAAAAAAATTAAAGCAATAGTTATGGCATCTAGATGTAAAATTACATTCAACATTGAACATCCCTATTCAACAAATCTATCAAATTTACCATTAGATTAAAAAAAAAAAACTCACATGTCAATATGAATAGTTGCAACTAGTTGTAATTTATGAAATCTCTTGTAGGTGCTAGAATATTTAATGTTAGAGGTCATTGATTAAGGGCAATAAAACATATTCAAAACAAATTTTTTTGTGGTCTAGATGTCATCATGTCATGTGAATTTTATCAAGCACCCCATGTTAAAGATTATTGGATTTTTTATTCCCTTAATGATAGGATAAATGCATTAACATTAAACATTCAGAAAAACAATGTTAAATGTGATGAATTAACTTTAGTTATGTGACAATTTGATACAAAAAATTTAAACAAAATCTGCACTTGCACATAAACTTTAGAAGACATTCAATATATCATTCAAATTGTTGTTGAGAAATACCAAACATTTTAACTACACCACATTTATTTTATATGAATATTTTAGTTCAAAAAATAAATAAATTGTGTTTAACAAAACAACTTGCCCAACATTCAATTTTGAGGCTACATGCATTCATCATCATTCATGCCCATCATTACATTAATTTTCGAATGATTAAAGTAAAATTGAAAGCTTACATATTACAATTTGTATCAAACAAGATATGGTAGTTGAATTGTGTGCTAAAAATTATGCAACATATGCTGGTCTTGTTAATGGAACTAATGGAGTATTCAAAACATCAACATCTTATCATAACAAAACCATAGTTTGGATATTGTTCCCAAATCCAAAAAGAGGTGTCTACCCATCTTTATACAAAAAATATTCAACCAAATTGGACACATTGAACTAGTTATGAAAGACATAAGAATTGGCAAAAATCAATCTCATATTGTAAAAAGAATTGAATTTCCAATTCAATTAACAACAATAAGAACTATTCATCGATCACAATGATTATTGTTAAATGAATTAGCTCTTGATCCTACCAATGTAAGAAAACATGGACTATCATATATTGTTTTTTCTTGCATTTGAACAAAGAAAGATTATACTTATTAACTCCATTCCAACATCAAAAATTTCACATTGATCAATATGTAGTTGAATAAATGAATAGATTAAAAACTTTTGCAAATTGAACAACTTTTGTTCTTCAATTTAATTTTTTTTTATCATTCACATGTTATTTAATAAGCTTCCAACACAAATTCTTTAAAACAACATTACCAAGATTTAAATCATAACCCAATCTACAAGTATTACATGTTCTTTGCATTTTGGAAACTAGGATACAACCATCAAATGATGTATATAATTTCATGAATACATCAAAATATTCATACATTTAAAATTTATGATGGTCATGGTTTAGTAATGATGTACAACGCACAAATGTTCTTATATTCTTACTAGACAACATGTAATGGATCAAAATATATATTAGTTACATTTAACATAAGAATTCGAAGAGCGATTCATATAATGTGTTTATAATAGCAATTTTTCTTTGATTTTCTATGTTTTTCAACACATAAAAAACGTTGATTGAAAAGTCCCCAAATGATTGCCCACTCGTTCTCTCAAGAGATTTAATATCAAATTTTAGATGATAACAATCATAAGAACAATAAACAAGAACTAACAAATTATCAATAAATTAGAATTAAAATCCCAATTCAAAAATATCACAACAAAAGTTGGATGACAATTAGACCATATATGGTCAAATGTGTCAGGGAATGAATCCAAGTCAAATGTTTTAGAAGCATATTAGCCAATTTCCACAAACCAATTTATACAACATTCAAACTACTAGACACATTTCCAGTTTATAGTAATAAACCAATATTATCTCCATTCATCTAATGTCATTTTATTTTTTCGATTTTTCTAAAAGACAAAATTCCTCTTGTGATGAGGTCATATGGGAGAGATGGAAAGATATCTAATATTTGTTTTGATAAAATTTTAGTAGAAAAGACAAGGAAAAGGACATGGATATGTTGTAATGACATTTGACAAAACACATCAAATATGATTGAGGGATACATGAGAATTGTGAGAACAACATAATGAACATTTGACAAGACATATGAAATAAAATTAAAGAATGCATGTTTTGGGGGGGGTGGGGGGGAGAGGGGTGGCACATGAAAATTGTGATAACAACATAAGGAACATCTAACAAATCATATGGGGTGAACTTAAGGATACGTGTGAATACATGAAAGTTGTGAAAACAACATATGGAACATTTGACATAATATATGTGATAAAATTAATAGTACATAGAGAATACCAATGTTGTGTGTGTAAGTGCAAATAAGGATACATTGGACTTATTAAACCATGTTAGTGTATATATTATATATCCTTAGTCATCGCACCTATTTACAATCCATATTAATTAGTTGTGAAAGCATCCCAAAGCTATATATATATATATATATATATATATGGCTTACTTTGATTGGCCCTTCACAAAAAATGTATATATTTTATATTCCCCAAATAAAAACTTTTATTACCAATATGATACATGAACAAACTTATTGAGGCAAAATATGGGAAAAAAATGTGAGAAAGGTTGGAAAGATGTGCCAAAATGAAAAAACTGATTGGAAAGAGATACCAAAATATGATAAAGATGAAAAGTGATGCCAAAATATGGGAAAGGTGGAAAGAGATGCCACAATATGCAATTGTAGCCATGTAACAAAATGTGACAAAAATACAAAAAATCCCAAAAATCCAATAGGATTTTAGTCCCAGGAATTGCCACATCACGAGGATAAAAATGTTTGAAGTCACCCTATTTACACAATAGGTTCCAAAAAGTGGCCATTTTATAAGGGGGAAGGCCAAAATTTTTTACTTCCCTCTTTCACCCCATTTGAAAAAAAAACTTTGGCTAAAACTAATAATTTTTTTACTTTAACTAATAATTGAAAATATTATAGCTATCTTATTATTAATCATGTTAAACAAACATTATCTCCATTCATCTAATGTCATCATAGAATTCTTTTAAATTTTTAATAAAAAACAGAGCCTCTCGTGGCAGAGCGGCTTGTTTACTATAGCCTCATACAGTGCAGAGAAAGGAAAAAATAAAGCTCAATCTTGTAGCAGGAGATTTACAGTAAAGCAAGCTTACCAATTTGCAACTCAAGAGGGACTGAAGACAGAAGGTTTTGTCAGTGCAGGTTTATGTAAACATGCTTTGCCCATGGGCGAGGGATCTGTCGGTCCTTGGTTTCACATGAGCTGCAGCTGTTCCAGATGGCATTCTGTACAAGAAAAATCTACCTTGAAGTTCCTTAAATTGAGCACAACCAGCATACATAGCCAGGGATGTGTGAATCTGTAACAGCACATTTGATTTCTCATTAGTAACATATTCACAGTCTGGAGTTGCACATTTGTTGCTTCGCAGGAGCATCTTTGAAGCTTTGCAGGAGTATCCTCAAGTGCAAACTGCCAGCAACCTTCTTGCACATCGCAATTTCCCTGACAATCCACTGAGCCTTTCAAACAATTGGTGACTGAAACTAGTTCTCACGTCAGTTGAAGGCATTCATTGCACGCACTTGTGCTAAATCTCTTGAACCACACACAGAGATAATATAATGAAAGGGATTTCATCATCATCATCATCATCATCATCTTCTTCGTCATGGTCATCATCTTCAAGGTTTAGGGTTTAGGGTTCTTCTTCATCATCATCATCATCCATCATCATCTTCTTCATCTTCTTCGTCATTATCATGGTCTTCTTCTCTCCAGTTGCTGACATGACTGCATTGCAAGCAGACTTTTGTCATTCTTCTACTTTGTCTCACAATGGACCGAATCTCGGAAGCAAGGCATTAGGGTTTTACAATCTTGCCTTTCCTTCACTCTTTAAGCATTGGTTTAGTAGTGCACCGCATCTTGCGCAGACCAGAGTAGTAGGTACAGAGAGAGAGAGGGAGAGAGAGAAGTATGATGCATGAGAAAGTGTGATGGCAGGGTTTAGAGTTTAGAAGGAGGTAGAGATGATAATGAAGAAGTGGTTGCATACCGCAATGTCCTCAACCGTTTCCATCCGAATGCTGCTGCAAGAACAGCCATGCTGCGGCGTAACTTGCCGTATGCCTCTCATACTAGGAGAATCGATATCTTCGTATCCAGGTGCGTCGTTTGCTTCTCCCTTCTCAATCTCAAGATACGTCCAAACACACATTCAGTGCATTTCTTATTCTTCATGCGCTGTGATATCAGCTGTGCAACATCTCCAAGAATGTCTCAAGATTCGGTTTCTTCTCCTCTTATCACCTTTGGTTTTCACATTGTCTTTAGTGACGAACTCGGTTGTGAAATCCTTTGTTTAGGGTTTAGGATTTTGTTGACAAAGAATTTCGAGGAAACATGAACTGAAATTTTATTAGGTACATCATCTCTCTGAAGCATTTTGGTTTTGTACCTTCTTGAAGCAGACCTTTTGTGTCCAGAGCTGTGTATCTAGTTCAGAACTACTCAGCTCCACCATATGTGACTACTCTCTACTTTGGAAGTTCTGGAGATCTTGTTCTATGTAGGAACTGATGCAATATCATAATTGCAATTCTGTATTTGCAGGTGTGCCATGGTATGGCAGAAGCTTACCATTCTGTAAAACATCTATCCATGGCCTTCTCACATGCTCATTAACCTGGCACTTGAATCCACTGGATAGTTGCAATCTGTGGTGCCTGAAAAGGTCTTTGTGCAGCAAGCAGCAGAGGGGAAAGGCTTGGAAGTGCACACCTTCATCGCTTGTACAGATGGCAGATCTTTCAACAAATGAAATCCAGGAAATGACATCAGATAGCAACAGTATACTAGGGAGTGAAGAACAGCAGAGTGCAAAAATCAAGAAGAAAGTTGCAATGTGGGTGGGTTATGTGGGCACCCATTACAAAGGTATGCTTGTGTCTGATGTTTTGTTTGGGTCAGCAGTTGCTGAAAATCTTCAACTGATTCCTTTTGCTCCTATGTGTGTCTGAACTCTCCCTCTCTCATGATTTGAGTTCCTCATTTGCAGAAATCATAAATTCAAGGCTTGCTCTTGTGACACTTTGGTTATTGAAGTTTGTCACAGATGTGAATTAATGGGTCTGGGTGGATTTGCAGGCTTACAGATGCAGCGTGGGCCAAACTCAGGCCAGGTAAGTGGTATGCCCTCACTCACTGCACTTTCTTCCCTGTTAAATGATGACTGCTGTCATGCTCACTTTTGTCACTACCTCTGGTATCAGATCTGTGTGTCAACAGTGTGCCTGAGGGCACAAGATTGGGTCTTGTTTGATTGATATATATATGTCCAGCAATTGAGGATGAGCTGGAGCAAGCAATATACAAAGCAGGAGGCATCATAGAAAGCAACTTTGGCAACCTTTCAAAGATCTCATGGGCACGCAGCAGTCGCACTGATAAAGGGGTATGCTTTTGAATTTGTGTCAAGAATGGTGGGTGTTTTAGGCTGTTCACATTGCAGGTCTTGAATGTCACAGGGGATGATTATCCTCTTCACAAATGCCAAGCAAACACAGGTTTATTCCTGGATACTGAATGTGTTGGGAAATTTTGTGGTCCAGGTGCATTCTCTGTGCACAGTGATATCAATGAAGATGGAAGTTCCAACAGCTGCCTGGGTGAATGATTTTGATGGCATTACATTGGCTGAAAGCATCAACATGCATCTTCCTCCATTCATTCGGATATTTGGCATTGTCCCAGTGACAAGGTATTATAATGTTGATGAACCAGCTGTGATTCTGCCTATCTGTGTGCCTGTTGCTGTTGTTCAAACTGCTCCTCAGTTTGTGTATTTTAGGGTTTAGTCTCCACTTTTTTTTGATAGCTGATTTGTTGTTGGATCCACAATTGTTGAAACTGTATTATGAGGTCATCTCTCATTTCTATTTGAGTATACTTATTGTAACTATGGAGAAGTTCCCAATACTTCTAAAATATCTTTTTCTGGTTGGCCTTTGACAATTGTATATTCAGCTCAGGGGTTTTCTTTTCTTTTATCCTCTTTTGCTGTATTGACTAAGTTTCTGTTTCTTATGTCATGGTAAAAAGATGCAAAAGAATCTCCTAGTATGGTGCTCAATGCTGTGGATCCACTAATGCCAGTACACTATTTGGCTCACTTTTTGTGTGTTCTGAAGTTTCAGCTGGTTCAATGTGTATTGGGAACAATTCACAGAAGTCTGAAAGAAATGTAAGATGTTTTGCAGATCCTTTCGTGCTCGCCATGATTGCTGCACTCGTACATACAACTACTTATTGCCTGCTGCCATAATTGGCATTCAGGCTGACACCTCCCCCTTGGAAGTTGAAGAGCGTGTGGAAAAGTTCCAGTCTATTCTTGGCTCTTTTGAGGTCATTTTCTTTTTCAATCTATGTCAGAAGTTCTTGTTGGTCAAGGCTGTTGTGTTAAAAGTGGTTTATGCCATTTCATCTGTATGTTCACCTTCCTTTGTATCCACTGAGTCTCCAGAGCAATGGGCACTTAAGTTGCAAAGGTTAGAATTGTAGTTCTTATGTAGACAAGCTGAGATGATTGTGTGTATGTGGCTTTTGATATTCTTCAGTGAAAGCAAGATACTCTTCTCTTAACCAAATTTTGTTTGGTTTGTGGGGGTTTTGGTCTGTTTTGCAGGGAAAGCATGCATACCACAACTACACAATTCGAAGATTGTACAGATGTTTTTCTCAGAAGCCATTTGTCTCTCGGCAAGTTTATGACAAAAGATGCACTGATCTTGCAGACAATCCAATCATTGAGGCATATCCCCAAGTTCCTGCAGATGGGGAATTAGTGAATCTGGAAGCTGATATGTCAGATGAAGATGAGGAACCTTCTGATGATGTTGCCATGTTGCTGACACATGAGCTTGCAGATGAAATGTTAAACACTTTTGCAGAGGACTGCAAGGGTGAGTTTCAGAAGCCTTCAGAATCCACCAATGCCACACTGGGAGCTGATGTTACAGGTCGACGTGCATGGTGGCTGCCAACACCTGATGAAGCAGACAAAGTGGTTTCTTCCCACTTCAGATCAGTTATCTCTTGCACTTGTGCAATGCCTGAAATATTCAGAGGTGCCCGTTTTATTCGAATCTCCATAACTGGGAATTCATTTATGGTCCATCAGGTAACAGTTCCATGTCATTTGATGAGTTCATTTTTCTTGTCTTGTGTCAAAATATTCTTTTCTCCAATCTGGTTTCATCCTTTGTCTCTTGACAAGGTTTATGGTTTATAACATTGAGAGGGGGAGCTCTTTGCTGTTCTCAAGATTCTTCAAGGATGTATGGGTATTTAATGTGCATCACTCAGTTTTCTTTTATTCACTTCGAACAGTATGTTGACATAGCAACACAATATGTTCTGACAATGCAGATACGGAAGATGATAGGGACAGCAGTGGCAGTCTTTATGGACCTGCTTCCACCGGACACAATCCCCATTTCACTTGCACGACATGCAAGGGTGGTTCTACCACTAGCCCCCTCAGATGGTCTAATTTTGGCAAGCAATAGCTTCACACCATTTCGAATCCCCTCTTTTCATCTCAAATCAAATTCTGCTTCTAGAAGGAGTGTACATCAAGCAAAGAGACAAGATCTTCCAAGGTTGGAAATGTCCAAGGCAATTGCAGATAGGGTAGATTCTTTCAACCAGGAAGTCCTCATGCCAGAAATTGGGCCTCTTGTAAGTGTAGCTGCACCAACTTGGAGTGCATGGATTGAGAATTTGGAAAGAAATGCCAAAATACCTGAATCAGAGTTTGCACAAGTGAGGGCAGCCTGGGTGGAATGGAGGGAACACAACGTGCGATTGAGGCAGATGAGGATGCAAATTAACAAAGAATGGGTTGTATTACCTGAAACTGGGTTGGACACGTCAATGCCATCTTATGTTGGTACAGATATTGGATCTGTACAGATTTGACTGTTGCCCTATACCAAGCAGATTGGGGATGTAATTGGGGAAGAATTTTCCTCACTGTCATAAGAATGCTCACTAGCTCTCAAATGGGTTAATTTGGAGCACAATTGCTTCCTCTCTTCTGTCTCCCCTCCACATACTGCATGAACAAGCTACCCTATCTCAAGGTCTCAAGTACGTAGCACAAGTAAGGTGTCCTAGTTTCACCTTCAACTTGGGAAGTATGACCAACAGTTTGCTCTCTTATTTTGTTTAGTATGCCTACATCATGTCACAGTTCTCTGACTTTCACATCCAAAGCAAAGATATTCCCTTACAGGAGATCACCAAAATGTGCTTGTCTCAGCTTGCAGGAATATGATGTTGAAAGATGTGGACTGTGGGTGTGTGCAGAAACAGTCAATAGAAAATTTTGTGAGCACCCTGTAAAACTGAGAGCATTACATATTGTGGAACTGATCAGGGAACATTAGAGATTCTGCAATAGAGTGCTCAATGCATGGAACCATATCAGTACAAAGACAAGGTATACAATCCTGAAGTGGTTGTGAAGATTTTCTGGAGCCATATATTCTGGCACATTTGTAAGCTCTCTCTTTCTCCTTTCCTTGCTTTTGTTTTGATGCATTGGTTTGTTGAAATTTTTCTAAGATTCATTGATCGCACTACGCAATTTGTTGATGTGACTTGCAGTCCTGAAAGGTCTTTACACACAATGTTATGCAATGTTTTTAATGAATTATTTTTCAAGGAAGTTGCCAACATTTCATTTCAATCCAATTTGTCATTTGGACAGAAGAATGCATATTTCAATATGCCTTGATTTTTCATGTATTGCATATTGATCAGCTGTAATTCTTAAATCTATTGAAAAAATAGGTGCTTAAATAATAAAAATTCTGATTTGCGAACAATTTTGGGAATTTTTAACTCTCATGTGCTTTGGTTTGCTGTCTTTTTGTCAAATTGATTGAAAAAAAATGATATCCAAATGAACCCAATTTCTGTTCCCATGTGTCTTTTATAATGCTTCCCTCTAGCCTGAAGTTTTATACCATTTTCACATATGAATGATTTTTTCAGCTGATGTGTTCCCAACATGTTCCACAGATGGGATCATGTTCCCATATATTTCCAACAGAGTGACTTCTTTACTGAAAATTAAACCCTTCCAAGATTTCCTCCAAGTTCAGACCAATTTCAGCCTTCAGGGGCTGTTTTACAGCCATATGTAACATTTATTTTCTTATTTCACCCCGATTTTTGAAATGCACTTAATTTTAGGCCTAAAATTACACCATTATTATAAGGATCCACCCTTGGAGCTGCCATAAAATTTTGAACTATGAAAATTTGTTTGTGGGAGCAGAGCAGTCAGGGTTTCATTTGATACAATTTGACATCAGTACAATCTTGCCGCTTTTAGCAAAACAGCTATTGAGTATGGATGTAGTATTGTGCTTGCTACATGTGCTTGATGAAAGGTTTGCATTGTTCAAACAATTGAATTCTTATGTGTAAAGTGATTGGGGTAATAACTAGTTATGTATTTTAAAAATGCATAACTTCTCATAAATTAGTTAAATCATAAACTGATTAGATGTTGGAACTCCTGTCAGTTTATGAATTACTGACTTGGTTGAAACTCTGAAGTCAGTTCATAAATGAGTAAACTTAGTAAGTAAATTGACTCTGGAGTTCATAAATGAGTTAATTCATAAACCGACTCAGTCAGTAACCAACTTAGTCATTGTGAGTGACATATTAGAATGCATGCATTAATTCATGTCAAAAGTTTATTTTTTGGTTGAGGAAACTTCAATTTCAATATTGGTAACAATTTTCTGATATTGTATGAGCCCAATCTGGTTTTGCTATCTCATCATCCTTTGGTTGAAATTTAATATATAATCAAACTAAATTGGATGTAAAGGATTTTGGCAAAAAATGTTTTCAGGGAAAGGGGATAAGGTCTTAAAAAAGCTTTTACAATTTACAAAATCTTTTACATCCAACTTAAGATTATTGTTATTTGAATTTTGAGCAAAAGAATAAACTCCTCAAGATTGACGTTTTGTGCCCGCTCCATCATAATCTTTGGTTTGGGTACAGAAAGGTGAAATAAATTGTCCTTGAACATTGTATTTTAGTTTCACATATTCATCTATTGCTAAGTTTTATGACCTAACTGTGGATGTTAAGAATTGACACAATGGACCTTTGGTTGCTAGGCATTTGTTTCCAAATTGTTGACACAATCCTAAATTTAGACTAAAACTTGGCTTTCTCACTTTGATGACTAGGTTTGGAGCTTTGGTGATAGTTGGATTCCCTACGAGGACTCAACTCTCTTTGTTTGAGCTTTATATCTCATATTAATCATATAATTAAGGTTGTTATTGTTTTGTTTCAAGGAAAAGGGGACAAGGTCCTGGATATTAGGTTTAATACCAAATTCAAGTACAGCATACAAACACAAAAGTGAACACCAAGAAATGTGTGAAAATCATTTTCTTTGAAAAATTACAATATCATGTTTTCTTTATGAAGTGACAATATTTGTATAGTCCCAACCTTCAAAATAAGTTCCTTAAAAAAGATGGATTGCCCCTAATTGGATTTGAACAATCCAATTACATTACTTAATGTCAATGTTCCAAACATTCCCCATACACCTTTTAACATCCCAAACTCCCGAAAGGAAGAGCTATATAGGTGTGTGCATGTGTGCTTATGGGTTTTATTTTGATTCAATTTTCATCCCAACCTATTGGAGCCTCTTGGAATTGGAACCTCATATGTTTTTGTTGTTGAATTTTACATTCAATTCTAGGATTGGAACATTGGGCACTCCCAAAATAGAAGAACGAAGGTGCTTCCCTTTGGCCCACCTTTTTAGTTTACATATATGAATGTGCAACTCTAGCCAAAACATATGAGATAAAAAAAAAGTGGTGATATTGAGAACATCTATTGGAACACATTGGGAACTTGGGAGACCTTTTGGAAGTTGGATGGAGCTCACCCCACCGCCCTACCCCTCACTTCCAACTATTTTTAACCCAAAATAAGTAACTAAAACATTCATAAATTCAAACCTCTCACCTTAATTAAAGATCCTAAGATAATGCCTATAGATTGAATTACTTATTCCATGCTTCATCATCCTTGTACCCTTGGGCCATATTATTATTTACAACTTTTATCGCCTAGTAACTCATCTTGGTGTTACATACACATATTATGATATTGCATTATGCTATATGTTATGTTAGTGTGATAATAGTATTAATTAGTTGAGGTGAGACAATAAAGTCTTTCATTTTCTTTTAGTGATGGACCTTTTCGATTTGTCCATTACCCAAAAGAATAAAACCCAATGTTGGCAGACTAGATACCTAGTAAAATAATACTTGTTGACATGGCCTAGGGACATGAGTGTGGTGAACAAACTTTTGCCACTCCCAAAATAGACATATGTATTCTTCTGTTTTTGGCTACCCATATATTTACAAAGGAGGACTTTGTAAAAAACAAATGGGATAAAGTGTGGTACTATTGGGAACTTGGGGAACAAATTGAAAACAAAAGACATTATCTATGGGCACTTGGTGGGAACATGGAAAAACCATGTGGAACACATTTGAGAACACAAAATTGAGAAAAAGAACCCATACCTTTCTCTCCCCCCAAAAGGAAAGAACTAGGTGTCTTGACTGCATGTTGCCTCACCTCATTGGCTGGGAAGGATTTCTATTCCTTATTGTATCAATCACTACTTTGGCCTAGGCTAATGGCAGGGACATGAATTGTGGGAACATAGGCATAGAGTCACAAATAATATCACATAACACTACATAGTTCTGAAAAGATATTGTTAGGGTAAAATTACTCATGATAAACACATACTTATCGTTGAACATTTTTCAATATTTTTTTAATTCCTTAGCCAAATTGAGCAATTTTTGTGTCATTGGATGTGCAAGTTAGAGGGTTACAAATATTTTTTGAGTATCATAAATAAAGGAGCAAGATGGGAAGAAGATGGGTGATAGTTTACTTCGATTTGTTTGAAAAAATAGCTCTAAACCTCTTTCTAGTTCCTGGCCCATATTTTCCTCATTTTTAGTCCTTTTTGAGTGATTTTAAACTTTGACGGGTGCCCCAACTAGGGCTTTACAAAACTTCTTTGTATTCCAAAAATAAAGATGCAACAATCACATTTTAAGTTCAAAATCTTAATCTGTTTTAAGTTACTCATCACCAAACACAAAACCCCTTTACACTAAACAACCCATATCTTGCCCACTCAGTTACCAAAGTCAGAAATTTTTGCAACATTGGAAGCGTTAGGTGGAGGGCTGAAATTTTCTGTAATCTTTAGAATCAAAAGAACAATATGTGAGGATTTGACTTTGTTTGACTTCTTAAATGTTTGCTCACCGACCTATCTTCCCTACTCCAAAATCAACTTGTCAAATCACAACATCAAGAGTTGGACTAAAGTAGAGGAGAACCAACATCCAATGAAAGTTTTCATCTATCCATTTGATGTGCAAGAAGACTCCAATAACCTTCATCTTTTTGTTTGTTGCAAGGAAAACTTCTGATAATTATTTGCTATTCCGTTTTCCCATTACTTCCAGTAGTGAAATATCATGGAAAACTTTTGCTATTTCATAAAACAAAGAGAGGAACTTGGAAAAAGTTTTATTCCAGTGTTATTAGCAAACACCCATTGCAAAGTCAAAAAAATGAAACAAAAAAGTAGTTCACAAGGGAAGCTACCTATCTATAAGAAGGTTAACATTTGGTTTTACTTTACTTAAATTATATTATTCCATGATGATGATCCCTCGAAGCTAATTTAAGTAGGATAACTTTAAATCTCATAAGTTTTAAGTTGCCACTTGAACAATTTCAAATTGAAATTTCTTTAGCTCATCCCTGACTAAAGAGGCATGGAAAGGTATCATGTTGTATCTGTATTATTCTTAAGTTTTGTTTTCAACATCATATTCATGAACAAAATTTGAATATTCTCTGATAAAATTTATCCAGAGTCTATGATTTCAAGTTTCTTATATTTGTGCACCCTAATTTTTGAAAAGACATATTTGGACACACAAATTACATGTCAAAAGACGCAACTGCAAGAAGCCCTTGACAAAGAGGGAAGAAGTTGTGTCCACCAAAGAGCAAGCCATGCTTTCTAGGGTACAAGAACAGAAAGAATGTCACAATGGCTATGAACTTCCGTTAGATGTAATTGCAAGTAGTGAAGGTCAAGAGCCAAATGCCATCACACATGATTGGTTTCATACCTCCAGAAATTGGAGTGCCTTGGCATCTTGGATCGCATTCCAGTCACCATGCTGCAACACAAACCAATAAAACAATGTTAAGTAATTTCAAGTTCTTATGCCAATCACATATGTTGCATTGAATTCCAAACAGTGATGCTGAAGAATTAATCAAGTTTCAACGAATAATGGTATATCAAGCAGACATGAGAGGTGAATGTTGTGCATTCCAAGCATCTGACAATAATGCAGAAGTGAAGGCAATCGTGAATTCCAAGCATGACACATTTGAGAACACAGAATTGAGAGGTGATCCAAGCATCACACATCGGAGAATTACAGAAGTGAGTTGATCTTGGATTCCAAGCATCAAGAATCTGAGAATTCACCAACAAAGTAAGTGCAAAAGATGAAGCAAAAGCTTACGTCACTTTGCCACCTTGACACCAAAGCTGATCCAAAAAACAACAACACAACAAACTGAAGAATACAATCTTTGTTATTATCCTTCATTCATCGCGTCCACAAAGTATACAATGGCAGATACAAACCAAGAGATGCACTTTGTGAATCCACAACTGAAAACCAGACTTGTGTAACCAAAATCGCACCATTTGCAAAGGCATTCTAGCAAACTTGGACAAGGATTTAGCTGTCTGGTTGATTCTTTTGCAATCGATACTAAGATCATAATGTGCAGGCAAGCAATTCAGAGAGGAAACGTTTCTTCTTCCCAAATCCATACAGTAATGGTCGACCAAAGAGATTTTCGACAATGAGAGAGAAACTTCACAATCATGTTTACGAGCGATCTCAATCAGGAATCAAGGAGCAATTGTGTCATGACATCTCTTCTGACACCTTGCCGGCAGGCTGCCGTAAATGGGAAATTGCAGGGGGTCGAGGTGTGGGGACTCAGGATACGTGATAAGGAGCCGCTGCAGGAATCTAATGATGAGAGAGCGGTGGTGCAAGAATCTTGGATTATGCGAATCAAGAACTACGGTAGCACAAAACCGACAATACAAAAGAAAGCGAGCAAGGGTGGATGAGATCCTTGTGTCAGAACTTACCAAGATTCAGGAGTTGAATTCTCTAGAGACATGTGGGAAGGTGATTCTGGACCTTAGGTGTTGGATTTGTAGGTGTGTGTGTGTGTGTGTGTGTGTGTGTGTTTTCTATTTTTTGGGTTTAAATTTCACGTGTTTCCTCAGAAAAGCCTTTGAATTGGGAGAGAAAGAGGATGTTGAGAGGGTTGAGGATGCAATACCATAGGCTGCTTGCTTGCTTGGTGATGATCCCCATTCAGTTTCTCAGAAAACATTGTACTGGTTTGGCCATCTTCCTACTCGAACTTGCTTAGCAACGTAAGCAATTTTTTACTTATATTGTCTAATGTGTATACACACTGTTTACAAGAAGCTATCTGCACAAGTCTCTCTCCCTTTGAAACCTCTAATGTTAGGATTTGGTGGTTGTAAATTGACTTTCATAACACAAATTTATGTGTGAATGGCTGTTCTTTCTAGATCTTCTCTCAACTATTTCCTCTGCACCAGAGTGGAAACACCTCCCAAGAAATGCCAATATGGTTGGACTACTTTTCACTGTGGTGTTAGGTCTGCTGGGCCTTGGCTATTCAATCCTTGGGTTGTTTAAAGGACAACTTGGACAACCTGTTCAATGGAGGCTGATGAGAACGCATTGGTGTGATGATGTAAGAGGAAGTGGGCCTGTTAATAGTAGGAAGCAGTTGCACATGTTTTCGGGGTTGGATTGTCCAGTACACAAAGAGGAGGAAGAGCCCAAGTATCCCAAATCTTGGTTTTGTGCCAAGTCAAAGCTGCGTCCAGTGGATGCTGATGGTCAGACATATCGCCTTATGATCTATGATGGCCAGGTGATTCTGGGTGATTCACCTCAAGGTTATTTGGCCTTGAGGAACAGTCCTACAGGGTGTCGTGGTTCCACCAACTCTAGTTCACAAGCTTCATCCAAAGTTAGAAAGCCATCTCTCCCTGTTGCCAATGCAGCAGAGTAGGCTCCAACAAAGCAGGTGAATACCAAAACTGCTAGGAATCAAGGAGAGGAACCATCTAACTCAAAGATCAAAAGGGGAGGTGGCGTCAGTTTGCCACGAAAGGCTGGCAAGAGCTTTGAGTCTCATGAAACATTGCCTACTGCGATTTGCAACATTGTCTCTACTTTATTCACCACCCAAGGCCTCTGAGAACTTCTTTTGCTTGATAAGCCTGTTAATGGATGGACATCCTCAAAAGCTGCCTTGCAATCAGAGGAAGGGCAAGGGTCTAAAAGAGAAGGGCTGACACAGGGCAAGCTGGACTCATCAATGTCTGGACCAGCAAGTCCAGGATTGCAGTTGGAGGTGACCAGCAAACCGAGGATGAGGTAAGTAGAGTCATGATTGGCATTCTTGACAGATGTCCTCAAAAAATCATCTGGCATTGCAGTTCTTGAGAGAGATTGAAACTGGTCCCTTTACCTTTGTTGAATGAGGCTGCTGAGCACAAGCTTGTGCATTAATTTGGACACTTATCACTGGGCACACTGGTGGTGAGTAGGCAAACTTGAGAGATGGTGTGGAGGAGTTGTGCAAAGCAGTGAAAGCTGCAGAGCAAAATCGCCAAGTTGCAATGTGTGCTCTTGCTGAGGAACGACATTTCAGTCTTGAACTGCAAGTGAGGTTCATTGGGCATGTATGGTCTTGCTGAGGTGAAGGCCTACCCTGCAATTACTTTGGCTGCTATTGGACAAGTGATCTCCATCTTGTAAATAGATCAATTGTAGTCATTTGTTGCTTACAAACTTATTAGATGTTCAACAGTTTACTCTTACATGCCAACAAATGGTTTCTTTTCAAGAATGCTGCTTTGTTGTGTGTTCATGGGAAGAAAAATTTCCCAAAGTTGAGCAGTGCTAGGGTGGGAGTTGCATCATGCAGAAGCCAGAGCAAACATTTATGGTCACAATCCGAGCTGAGGGACCCATCAGGGTAAGATGATTCCTCTTCTTCTTTCAGACAGACTATCTGCAAAAATATGAATGGTGCAAGAAGTGAAAACTCTCCATGGATGAATATCCACAAAGTTCATGTATGTTTGCACATTCTTGAGTTGCAAGATTGGTTTGTGCATTTTCCCAGAACTTTTGAAAACTTTAGGCCAACTGTAGAATTTCAGGGTAGACCTCATATGTTGAAGAATTTGACATGGATTTTGTGTCAATTTATCTGATGGTTGCAAGGGTAGTACCATAACCACAAATATCCTAACTGCCTGCAAACAGCCTGGTGTTTTGGTATAGCCTTTCCAAGAATGCATAGACACAACTGACTGGAACTAGTCGTGCAAGTTGCAGAAGTGCACACACTGTGATGGTCTAACACCCTTGCATGATATCAGCTTGGTCACCATTCAACAGGGAAGGACACCCTAAGAAACCAAACTGTGCAGACAATTCAAAAATTTGTATGGTTTTTCGTCCACATAGCTTGAGTGAGTAGATTGTTCATGGCTTGGAACTCTTGGCATCTTTTGATTTTATTTTATGTTATCATTCAGGCCATCATTTAATCCTATTCAGGGTCATGTGAAAGATGAATTTCTGTCAAATGCACTTGGGCCAACTCTCAGAGGCAAAAAGCTCTAGAGACCTCTCCTGAATCGAACAATTTGTTTTGTTCAAGATGGTGCACCCTGATGGAAAATGTAGGTCAACTGTACAGGCTAGATACCTATTGGTTGTACAAAATGTGATAATCACTGAGGTAAAGTAGTAATGGTGTTTAAAGTAAATACCAAAATAGTGTACACTGGCAGGTCTGTAGTGTTGTGGACACAGCACTTCACATGGTGAAGAGTTGTGATGGCAGTAGCTGTCAAGTACTAGGCCACAACATTGCAGCGAGTACTTACATGTTGGATCAAAGATCCTGAATTACAAGAAGAGCTTTTTATTGAACTTTCTTTCGTTAGACTGTCAATTATTGACTCTTATCCTCATGTATTCTTTCAATGCTTGTCAACTTCCATGATTTTCATGTGCACCTTCCACCGTATCATCTTGCACCTTAGCATCAAATTTTAAATCCAGTTTCTCTTAACCTACATGCAATGACTGTTTCTTTATAAGGAAGCCAATAGATATGCTCCATCCCATATGTTGGTAATGAACAAGTCCACAGAATATATGTTGGAAATGGAAGACAGATACATGGGAGTCTAAAGGAGTGAAAGTATTCACTACTTATAAGTCCAGATACAGGAAGATACCACTATTTGATCAGCCTTTTAGCTCATCCACAGAAAGCTTGGAAGTATAGCAACAATAGCCATGAGATTTCTGAGAGTCATTTGTCAACAGCATGCACCTAACAAAAACATGATCTTGTTTACAATCTATTAATTCTACCCTTAATTAAGCAAATAGTTTACGTGCTGACTTTTGTTGGCCTCATCAACCTTGTAGTGAAAGGACTCAGATTCTCCTCCACTCATTGTGTGAGGATTCTCATTCTCATTACTGATTAGGGAAGTCAATGGCATACATGAGATTGTGTTTGCGTGTGCAAAAGGGGTGAGTATCCAGTTGCTGCAGGGGCAGCACCAACAATAAATGAAGCTAGAGGTTGCATCGGTGCAGGTTGATAACCAGCTGAACCATGCTGTCTATCCTGTCCTTCTCTCTACCACTGATGCCCATCTTGGGCTTCAGGCCTTGAAATGCAGAGCAGCTATAGACACCACTCACTCTAGAAGTAGCCAGAATGTCAGATTCTCAAATGGGATAGTTTTCATGATATTGGTGGCCAAGTCACGTCACTCCACAGGATCTGTCAATTGTTTCCAGTGCATCAGCTTGCAGTAAGTGATGCATGGAATCTTTTCTGGCAACAAGGAGCTTGTTATTCATGCTATCAGAATTCATGTATTGCAATGAAATTTATTGGTAGTGAAATGTTTTATTTGTCCAAATATTGTACAGAGTTTTCCCACTAAAGTGCTTGTTGTGGTGCTCTTTGACTTCATGAGCTTCTGGATTGAAACAATTCAGTATAAATGAACTCCCTTGCAATTATGCCTAATGTGGCTCATATGACACAGGCTAGTGCCATTGCAATTGGAGATGAAGGAACTATTAGTCTCATGCTTGCTTTGCTTCCTTGCAAATGCAATAGGGAGCTTTTTTGGATCAAAGTCAGGCAAGCTGGGCAAAGTTTGGTTGTGGTCATCTCTACAAGGGACCTACCTTGGTGGTGCAGAACAATGTGCAGCAACCCCAGAGACCTTTGAGGTTGTTCAAGTTTCAAGAGCTTGCGGTAGTGTCAGGTTTAGTAAAGTAGTCAAGCAGTTGGAATAACTTGACTGTTGGGCAGCTCCAGCAGCCAATAGAGCCAGCGGGTAGACTCTACCAGACGATTGCAAGGGTGAGACTTAAGGTGTACATCAAGAGTCTGCATGTGAGTCCCATTGAGCTCACTGTCAAGTAAATAAGCCCACTGCTCACTAGGTCTGTTGTTCTAGAGGAGTAGAGTAAGCTGACTTGTTCAGCTTATTATTTGTAGTCCAAATTCCTGGAAGTCAGACCAGCTTCAAACGATGTACAAAAGTTCCAGACCAAAGCAGCATCCATCAAATTGTACCCACTGTTGCCACCAGTTCACATGATGTTCCATCATCAAACATGCGACTGTAATTGATCACAAATTGAGAAGGCATGATGCTGTCTAGAGTCCAGGAAGACTTTGTGCACTGGATTCCGCTCTCACAGTCTTAGAATAGCTACATTCTGCGTTAATTTTTGGTATCTGAAGAGTTTAAGAGATTTGAACTGGTGCCTACTTTGTGTGTACAGCTTTTCAAGCACACCATGGCTGTCAAACAAGTCTGGAGCTGCAACAAAGTCACTATTTGGGATGACTAGGATGTCACTCAAGGTTCAGTCTCAAAATCTCTTTCCACCATCCTGCAATATTCTTAAAGATGAATTATGCCCAGTGCATGTATTGATCCAAACAAAGGTTCAAGTATACATGTAATCAATCCCTCCAAATGCAGTTCAAGCAGGGGTTCAAGTATATGTGTCACCTCCTTAAGAATGTAAGAAAATTGTTTTTTTTGGAGGAGGCACATCCTCCTACCCACAATTAATAGATTTATACAGACACTTCTTTGGATATATATTCATCGCTTTCTCATGTTTTTAGCAACAACATAGGGAGAGTTGTTTCATCACTTGGTGCATTCTTCTTGTGCGAATGTATGTCATATGGCATGGCAGCATCATGTGATAGCATTGGCAGACGTGGAGGCTGCTCTTGTGAACTTGGGTCAGTTTTCATTGTCGCATCCCTTGGCAAGCTAGGATGTAATACATGGAATGATAATGCACCATTACACTCAACAACTTCTGCAAGAAATCTATAAGGTTGTCTGGGTCCTTTTACACATCCTTCAATTTAATTTCCTTTAAACAAAATTCATAAGAGAATTGTTCTCAAGAGAATTACCTGTTGCCTGGAAACATCTTGATTTTCATGTAGGCAAAGTACTTGTGAAATTTCAGCAGCATGACTCACATGATTGACACAGTGCAAGTGACAAACTAACATGATGTTGAGAGCCTTTTCACAACCTCTCCTTCCTCTTGATGCATAGTATTCTTCATTTGCATTAGCTGGGAACAGTGTATTCTGACAATATATAAGGGGAAATTGCAGGTGTTGGGGTCTGCCAATGTGTTTGGCAATCCAATCAATTTCTTTCACACTCTAAATTCTGAAATTTGGGACTTTGTTTCTGCACCAGCACGAAGTGTACACCAGGTTCACATTACATTCTTGGAACCCATTGCATCGTGATGGCTGTGACCTTCATGTGTGGCAAATATGGTTGGTATTGCACCTGGTGTTTGAAGTTGTTGCATTGTTAGTACTCAACAGTTTCACATCTCAAACCAGATTTTGATTGTTGAACCCCAATGTCTCAAGATGATATGAAAATGGAATTTCCACAGTATGGTTTGTGTTGTTATGCTCTTTTTTCTATACAGAATTTGAAGATTCATTCTAGTTCAGGTACATTCCAATGTGGGCAATGTCAACCAAAACCAAGACTTTGTTGAGCAGAGTCTAATTTGAGGTCGCCTTATGGCTATTACCTTTTAAAGTAAATTAAATTGGCGCTTTTTCTTGGAGAGATGGATGATAGCAAGGAAATACATGTCATAAGTTTATCAGTTTGGTGATTGTTTTCCTTTGAAAGATGGATGATAGATTGCAAGGAAATACACATCATAAGTTTATTGTTTTGATGATTGTTTTCCTTCAAGAGATAGGTGATAGATTGCATTGCAACACATCACACAAGTTTAGCCACACCTACATTATGTCATGAATGCATCAAATTTGACTGATTGACACCGATACAATTTGGATTATTGTCATCAAACCTAAAATTGAATTTTTGGCAGCACATGAGGTTTCTGATAAGGTGACTCTATGCATTGTAAAGAATATTCTATAAACCATAGCAGTGGAGAAACAAGAATGCTGAAATTGTTTTGAAGGGTCACACTCACTGAAAATTGCACGTGAAGTCTTATGAAGCTGAGAATGAAGGTTGATTGTAGAGTGCTGATTGATTTCCAATGCTGAACAATGTCAATAATATCTTTATGTGAATGCCTGGTATGAGATGATCGACATTTAACTCATTAGCCTTGTGAAGTGTTCAGAGTCCAATAGAGTTGGTGAGGGGTTTGGCTAAAGGCACTTACAGTCTATTCAACAACACAATCTATGCCTTCAGCAATGCAGCAACACGGATGAGCAAGGCTGCCCACAAGGTCCACAAACATTGTCTTGGAACTTCAACCTCAATATATGTCAACTTGTTCCTTGAGTCTGGAAGGCTTGGAAAAATACCCAGATCATCATGTTTGCAAGTTAGAATAGGAAGACTCCATGTTTGGGATGTTATTGATGGGAAGAGCAGATATTGTGCAATCCTGCAAGGTGTGACAACATTTGCTTTTGATAAGGAGTATGTGGCAAAACTCATGAGATGTGAGCAGTTAAAACACAAATAGTCCTTAGTACAATGGCTGTACTTAGTATGTAATGAAAGTGCACTCAAGTTGGGGTAAACAATGATCATACAAAAATCTATGTCCTCAGATTTTGTCATATTTCTGGAAACAACGTAGGATGATGTTGGCTAGCACTCAAGAGGTGTTGCTGCCCCAGTATACCCATTGTAGGGAGTTCATATAGTCAGTAGAGAAGGTTGATGTCTGTTACGTTGTGAGTGACATTCTCAAGGTTGTGAATGCACTATTTGTTCTTTGTGTTTGTTTTGGCTTGGTTGGAACTGACACAATGCTTACCTTCAAAGTGTTTTTGTGGAGTTTCTCTATAATCTCATGGATATTTAGGACAGAGACTTAAAATGTCTACATCAGCTCTTGAACCTTGCTTGGTGTTCTAGGGGTGTGAGAAAAGGGTGACTGCATTTCTTCCTGATGCTAAATGTCTAGGTGGATGGCTATCAGAAAGAAATAGCAACTGCTCTGGAGGAGGGGTTCAGGTTTTAAAGGTGATTATTTTCCCTGGTCCTGTGGAAGCCAGTACAGATTCTAGCATATTGATTTCTCTTTGGACACCGGTGCACAAAAAGTTCATTTTAGCTGCCTGTATTCTTTGTGGGACTAGCATTTAACACTCCTTGTGCAGTTTTTTGGGGCAGTAGTTCATAAAGTACAACTTTCCTAGCAAATTAGTCATGCTTGGTGGAAATAATGTCTTCACGTCCTGGGCTGAACTTTGAATAAACTGGAGACTTCATGATTTTTTCTCCAAATAGTTGATTATGTTCAGGTTTTATGTGGGTGATGCAGGAATAACATGATGCATTACTGGCATCATCATTTAAGAAGAAGTATAACTCTTCTGTAACAGCTCGTGTTATGGCTGCTTTGCTATACCAAAATTGGTACTCAAGCCCTAACAGTAGCATACAAAATGTCACGTTGTCACCTTTCTGATGTCTCATCCTATGGAAACAAGTACAACTGAATGCCACATGTCTGCCCAGGACAGGGTGAAACAAAATAGGAAACAGACATGTCTTTTAGTGGTAGTTTGTCCATGGTAGCCATCGTCGAATTGCATATACCATATGAAATCATTATTGTCACTCTTTGTAGCCATGTTTTGCTTCATGTAAAATTGTGTAAGGAGAAAGTGAAAGTACTAGGGAGGCAGGTGAAAGTGGTGGTGAAGGAGGTGATAATGAAAGAAGAACAGTTGGGTTGAAGCTCAAGGAAGCAATGGGAGTTTGTAGCTTAGCTCTAGCAAAGTAAATGGAACAGGGGGCAGGCATGACAAAAGGGCAGATGGTAAAGTGGGTAAGCACTCCTATGGCTTGAGCAATCTGACATTGTGGTCTAGCAATTTATATTCTTACAGTAAAATAAATCAATTACTGCAATTAATGTTACATTACTTTTGAATCATTGTAAATATTTCAGATAAGAATTAATTATAGTAATTTCATAATTATTTTCTAATTGAACATAATTATTCACAATCTGTAATTTATAAATTTAAATCTGAATTAAAATTTTGGAAAAGTTATAATATAGTTAAAATAATTGTAATGATTATAATTGCAGGAATTATTATATAGTATTAAAAAGAAACAGTTCTGTAATTACTTATCTATGATAAATATTTATAATAATATTATAGTAATTAGAAATTTCAATATATGTTCAGTAGATTATTTTATTCATAGTTATTAATTACCAATGGAAAAAAACATGTACTTGACCAATAACAATTTTTACAATAATAAATGTAGGAAATTTTTTAATTCACACCTTAAATTCACACCCTTTCTTCATGTTGTGGTCAAGAAATGTGACAGACCTGCAGGCTCTAAGAACAAGACAAGCACAACCAGGGTGTGAATTTAACCAAAAAAGGTGTGAATTTAAAAATTTCCTAAATGTAACTATATAGTAATTACAGTAAATAGTTTAATGTTATTTTAAACTAAATAATTTGTGTAGGAATTTTTTTAATAACATTTATTAGTTCAATATTTTTAATTTGAAAATAGATATTTATATAAAATTTAAAGTATAATAATTATATTATCTATAATTCGACCAGATTTTATAAGTAAAAAATATTTTAAAATATTTAATTAATTAATTAATCTATGAATTAAGTATTGACAAGTTGTGAATATCGAGATAGCCAGTTAATTAAATATTAAAATTTTATTAGTTATTTAAATAGTTGATAATAAATACTTAATATTTGTAGTGTATAATTTATATTTTAAATATATATGTTAAATTTAATCATTATTAATTAAATGATTATCTAATTATCTAGTGAGCTATGTAGTTGAATTGTTTATAAATCTAAAAACTAAGAAAAATGGCATGAGGAAAGTCTTGAAGTTCAACTTAATTTGTGAGGAAGTTGCAACTTCAAAACTTATCCCAAATTGTTTGTTCTCCATTTTTAGTTTGAACACTATATAAATAAGGGGTGTGGTCATCCAATTTCACAATAAAAAATGTGTGCACATGGGATGAATGATTCAAAAGGCTTGACCCAAAACAAAAAGAAAAATTATGCACAATTTTAAATTACCTACTTCCCAACCTATTTATCTACCTAGCTAAGTAGGTGTTTAGTTTGACCTACCCACTTAGATTGACCTATGTACTTACCTACTTAAGTACCTACCTATATGAATAAGTATTTAGCCTGGGAAGGTAGGACCCAACTACCTTTTTTTTTACTTAAGTAAGTAGGTACATATTTAAGTTAAGTTTGTAGGCACTTACTTATCTACCTACCTAAGTACCTACCAACCTAATATTATTATTTTGTATTAAATTCATTTAAACTACCATGTGGCATATTTACATTGGGCCACATGTCATAATATAAATCATCCAAGCATGTAAATTGAATGTCCTAGATTATTTCAAATTATTATCATTATTTATTTTAAATAATTAAGTATTGGGACACATGATAGCACATCATTTGTCTTCAATAATGACCAAAATAGTTGCATTTTTATCACATGTGACTTGTTCAAGGCAACTAAGGGGATTTTAGTCACAAATGTTGCTTGCAATTAAAATTTAGTTGTGGAGACCAATCGAAAATAAGTGTTTTTCTTCTAATGAACAATGAAACTTTGGTTTAGAACTTAGATGAATACATCTCGTTCCAATATTGGGTGGATGCCATGTTGATCACAAGTTTAAGATCTAAAATTTGGTCATGGCCAAGTAGTTTTATGAAAACTATTTTAAATAATGTGGATGAAACAAATATTTTATACCTAAAAGTTTCTTCAATGACTTGATGATTTGTAGTTGCAATTTTTGGCAGCTAGTAGCTAATAACATGACCCAAGGTTCCATTAGCAACTTCCATGGGTCCACAATTGTTTTTTGTGCACATGATCGGCATTCCAACCACAAGTTCCAAAATCATTGGCAAACAACTTGTTTTGTCATCGCATAAACAATTCAAACTTTGATGTTCAAGAGAATTGAACGGTGGCCCCTTGTGACACAAACATTGTATTATATTCATGGAAATTCCCTTTGTATGGCAAATAGTTTTGCACACGAACAATTGAAGGCGACTCAAAACAAGTTTAATGTAAGTAGAATAGGCTTGAACTTAGAAGTGGTTGTTACAATATTAAAGTCCATATGTTTCAAATTGATGGCATCAACATCATGGCTACTAGGAATTCCAATGCAAAGTCTTTGAAAAGATGTTACAAAATTCGGGCCATTTTGTTGTCGCATGATTTTTGTCAAATAGACTAAATGATTAATTTTTTGATAGAGGTTGGAGCTAGCCCAATTTTGAATAGATGCATTCGGAAAAGGTTGGGTAAATAATGTTGGGCCAATTATAAGGCCAAGTTGGAATTAGTCACCGCAATAAAGGATGTGCATTTTGCCAGTAACAATGTTGGGGCATTCTTTTAGTTGTTTCAAACGTGCATTTATGGATCCAAGAATTATTTGTGCACATGTTGAAACCTTTTCAATGATTAACATACATAGTCGAACAAAAATTTCAATGTCCTTAATAGTCACAAACAATAACAAATTTTGGATGAAACAAAAAGTCAATGAAATACATCTTCATCTTTTAACTTGTCATATACGAATTGTTGCTTGCAACTAAGATGCAATTTTTTGGTGAACAATGGGAATAATTTATTAAAATGCCACGTGTCCCAACTTTTAATAATTAAAAATATTTAATTGTATTTTAAAATAATCTAATATATTTAATTTTTATGTTTGATGGTCTAGATTGTGACACGTGGTGCAATAGAAATTGCCACATGGCATATTAATTGAATTTGTCTAAATTATATTTAAATCAATATTTAGGTATGTAAGTTGAACTAGGTACCTACTTACCTATATACCTACCTACCCATTTAAACTAAACACCTATTTAGATAAAACCTATTTACCTACCTAGGCAAAATACCTTCTTAGGTAAGTAGGTAGGTATAAAAGTAGGTAGGTAAATTAGGGAAGTAGGTAGTTAGGTGTAAGTACATGAATATTTATATTTTATTTTGGCTTAAGTCATTTGTATTGGTTCATCCCATATATGCCCATATTTTTAAATATGAAAATGTAACACAAAACACATTATTTATATACTTTTCAAAATGAGAATGAAAACCAAAACATATGCGATAAACATTTTAATTGCAAGTCATTTGCAACTAAACGTTTTTAGTTACAAATTATTTGTAATTAAAAACTTTATCCCATATATTTTGGTTTTCATTCTCATCTTCAAAAGTATAAAACTAAGTAGGTAAGTGACAATTAACTAATTAGCTAAATAATTAATATTAAATCAACTAATGAATTAATAAAACTATTAATTAATTAAATAAATAAATATAAATAAATAAATAAAATTGCTAATTAACTAACAAATAAACTATAAACTAATTATTTATTTATGGTAATATCATCAATATATTATGATTATTCAATTAATTATATTATTTGTTATTATTAAGTATTACTTAATTTATTAACTAGATAAGCAGTAATAATATTTAATTCTAATTATATATTAATTATATTGATTTATCAACCAATTTAATTAACTAGTAATTGGCTAATATTGAAATAATTAGCTAATTATTAATAACTAATTAATTACTATTTCGTAACCAAATAAATTATAGTCAAAGATAAATTTGAAATTAATTTTTTATTACATGTAATTAATAATAATAATAATAATAATAATAATAATAATAATAATAATTTTCATTTGTAATATTTTAAGAAGTATAATAAGATGGTTTAGATAAACTTGTAATATGGGCACAATATATTTGGTATTTATCTTACATAAAAAATATATATACTCAAAATATACATTAATTAGTGTAACCATAATATTGAAGCGATTTATGCTAATAATAATACTTGAATACACATGTAATATGGTTGTTCATATACATTGAAAATATACATTTATAAATCCTAATATACCCAACTATATTCCTTAAAATTCACAAAATACACCTTTGTATATTCATAGGGTTGCAAGTAAATTGGTCACATTTGCAACTAATGGGACATAAATTGTTCTTTTTGGATGAAAACAAAACTAAATGTTGTTCATATGGAAGGATGAACACCAAAATAGTCTCAAACTAATTGCGGTGTAATCACAAATATGACCAACACAAGAAATAGTTGCAAAAATGTCCAAATGTAGTTGCAAATAATCAATAGATTTGTTGTTTCTAGATAGAGGTTAAAGTCAATAGAGCCTTGATGACACGATTCTTACAAGTTCCTACATCTCCACCAAGCTAGGCAAAAAAAAGTTTTGTAGGTATAAGATTATCATATGAGTTAAATAACATGTAGCTTGTTAACATGAACAACATGTTGTTTTTGGTTAAAATTACAAGTAATTGAAACATTTTTTAAAGAAAGGCACATTATAATACGAGATGAAATAGTAGGAGGGGGTGTCCAAATCATATCAGTTGTAGCTGTTACAATCATTTCCACTATGACCGAAAACATATTGAATTCAATAAATGTAGTTGTAAAATGTCAGAAGATTGAATTGGCACGTGGAACGTCACGAAGATCCTTCATTTTAGCTTGAAACACTATTGGATCCATGTGATGAAATATGATGGGAGCAACATGCAAAAGTGAAGCAACTAGATTTTCAACAATTGTAGTTGAATTAGATATGGCATTGAAGTCACCATATAAAGATTATGAAAGGTTAGGGTTTTCCATGCCATTATCAAAGTCAAATTGTTGATTCTCATTTGGGTCATCTTCAAATATTCCTCAGTGTTGTAATAAGGTGCATTTGGTGCTAAAAAATTGGTGTCATATGGGCAGTCCAATAAAATTTCAGATTCATGATCGATGCCACGAATCTCATTTGCTCTTCACTTGCCCACATAATAAATCTCACAATGTTCTATGTAGGCTTGCATGGCAATAGATTGGTTGTGTGATTGAAATGCGTGTTGCCATGAAATATGATCACCCAAGAGGTAGTTGAGGTAACAAATAAATTTGTGCAATATAAGTAATGTCTAGAAATATGATAATCACTTATTAGGTGCCAAATCCTCTCATGATATATCTAGCAATTGAGCTCCAAAGACATTGATAATGCATTTAAAGGTTTGAGCCTTTAATGAATGGGAATCTCATTGAGGGTGGGGTCCTTTGAATGGGAGTTGTTTGATGGAAGCAATTTTTTTATAAATTGAGGTGAACTCATAAAGGGACAAGTGTTCCAATGAATTTGGACAACATGAATAATCTGTAGTGGGTGTGTAGATAGTCACATCTCCATTTATTGATCTTACAAATGAAGCCTTCACAATATTACATTCATCAAAGAATCTAGAAGGTGCTTGATGAATAACATGACAAATTCATGAAATTTGTAAAAGGGATCACCTCGAAGTAAATATAAACATGCCATTGGAACTACAATCTCTTGCTTAAAAGACAAAGAACATATCATGCTTGATATCCTTTGATGTCCCTTTATGTTAAAATCTACATTGTCAAGAAGGTTAGACTCTTGACTAACCCATTTGTGGAATGCACTTAAATGGAGGGCAACCAAATTCTCAAATTCATTTTGGTTTTTGGTTGTATACTTCATAATGTAATATGTCAAGTTAAGTCCATCTCCACCAATGAGGCAACGTATGTCATGGTTGCATTTGAATGTGGCAACAATCACTGTAGAATACCCATTGATGTATTCATTGCTTCAATATTGTGGAATGATCTTGAAATTGACATTGACCATAATCACTGAAGTGGTTGATTGGGGGAAAGCAAAACGACACACTACCCCAAAAGGTGTGTGTGCAAATTTCTTGAAACAAGATTTTGAATGAGTCCAAGAGTGGTTTTGGTCCATTAATAATGTTAAGGTTAATAGAATTGAATCCACTTTGAAGGTGTTTGATTTTGCATCTAGAAAAGGTAATGAATCATATGCACATTGCTTCATTTTACCAATGACAATGAATTTTTTTTATAAAAAGGATACATATGTCATATTAATTCACATTTTGGGAAGGGAAAGATATATCTATTGTTTATGGAGTTTCATAATTGTGTTCACATTTGTGTCAAAACATATTGAGATTTTTTGAGATCAAATCAAATGCAATGTTTGTTGCATGTGCTATTGTAAATACACCACATGATGAGTTCTCTATTTGCTGCATTACATTTGTTTATGTGTACAACAAGTTCACATTTATAAGTTTGCATAATAATTGGATTGTGTTGCTAGGCAATTTTTTCGTCATTGACATGTGTGAATCGTATATTGTACAATGTAAATTAGGAGTCGACATGTTTATGAATATGTGTTGAAGACATTTTTTGACACAAGTACATTCTTTTCCTATGATTACATATGTATGTTGTTCATATTGTACTGATTGTAATTTTTCAACATACAATATTTGCATAACACTTCCTAGATGTTGGTCATTTAGCCATCCGTTTGGGTCAAGAAGGATATTCTCATCTACTTTTGTTAATTAGAAGTCTTCAATCGAATAATCAATGTTATCATACTCATTGGAGTCATTTTCTAAATCACTTGATATCGCAATTTTTATTTTTTGTATATTTATTATGTAATGAATTATCATCACATTTTTTAGGGTCAATATTTGAATCCATAGGAAGTCTTGGTTCCTTTTTTATAAGTGATGTTAATGCTACCTCAGCAGCTGCTATAGCTACATTTCAATTGACAAGGGCTGCAAGAATGCCACCTACAACCAAAAGGAGAATATGTCAAGCGTGACACTATTTGATTTGCAACAAATATCAGCAGCACCTATCTTACATTTGCAGTCTTTGTGCACAGCACACAAGCATCCTTGCCCATTGTATAATAAAAAAACTTATGTTGTAACAATAAATATTTAATGTAACTTATAATTAATAAATATTATCATTTATAATTATTTATAAAAGTGATATATTATGAACAAGTAGTTACAAAAAATAAATATTCTATTTACTATATTAAAATCCATGTACTTATGATCATAACATTAATTATTTTAATTCAATTATGATTAATTTAGAAGCTTAAATATGAACTAAATTTATAAATAATAATAATAAATTTTAATTGTAAATTAATTATTCAAGTATTGTAATTCTAAACCTTAATCCTAAACCTTTTGCACGTCACCTCATGTAGAGGTGACAAGGTGTGCAAATGGGTTTTCATAAAACTAACCTTTTCAAAAGTAATCCTTAGACTATTCTTACATCCATCCCAGCAAAACCCAAACAAAATGGCACATTATATGTAGCTCTATCACGAATGAAAAGTTTGGTAGACTTGCAAGTTCTTGAACCCCTTTTTCATATTGTTTTAAAATATTTCCAACCAAGAACTGTTCATCTTGCATAAGACAAACATTTACGAGCTTTAGGGTACATTGCTTGATGCACATGTTTGCATCATACATTATGGGAAAATAACAAAAACAAGTTAATATGAATTAATTTATAACAACTAAATAGTTAATAGAATCTACATTTGCAAATAACTACACATATACATCTACATAACTTATGAACTTTGATGAGTGAACCCCATATTTTTAAAAAAATCCTTTTAATGTAACTCTCACATAAAGACTTTAGGATACCTATGTTAGTAGCCTCCTAAAATATGATTATCCTAACTACCTAAGTTAACCTAAATTACTTTAAATTAACATAGGTAACTTTTTGTATGCCTAGATATCTAGATGCATGTAGGTAATTTGATTTACACTTTCCCATCCTAGGCTATGCAATCATGTAATCATATAATGTCTTAAATAACTACCAACCCAATCATGGACATAGTCATGAATTGGGGTTTATTAGTATTTTGTGAATTTGAATTTATTCACCATCATTGTATTAGTTGAAGACATTGATGATATTGGCAAGATAAAACTTTTTCAATTGAGTTTCATAACTTGCTTAGTTGGGCTTGAATGGCACTTGTATTGTAATTTAGTTTGTTTAAAAAAATAAAAGGTTGATATCATGCAAAACTAGAACAAGGTCGACAAGGCTTGTATTCTTTGGATGAGTATAGGTTTTGCTTTGTTGAGATAACTTATAGATGATTAAATAAGAAAATCACAATATCAAATGTTGGTAGCATATCTTTTTGATTATGCTCATGTTGAGGTTTGTCATGATATTGTTCTTGGAGTGTTAACATATAAGGTTGAGTTAATACAATTTTACACCATTTAGGAAAAAACAATCATTGTTGGTATTGTTCCACAAGACAACAAAAAAAGTTCAAAAAACATGGTTGTAAACTTAACAACATGGTACAACAAATAGCCAAATGTTGCATAAAGCCAAGTGACATTTAGAACAATTTGGTTAAGTTTTGATTGTTTCAAAATGCCTTAATCCTTCAAGTACTTCAAAACATTCATAGTTGAAATATCAATTTTTAGTTTATGACATAATAATGAAGGTGCAAGGTTACCAAATGGTAGTCATGGTAATTTTTGATACAAACACATGATAGAAACCTTTTAAATCTTTAATATATTCCCCATTTATTTGGTACCAAATTCAATTGTTGGCTTCAAGCAAATTGAGAATAATGTTGCATTAATGAAGGACATTTGACTTATTTCATGTACAAAACAAATGGAAAAGGAATTTAATGTAAATGCAATTGAAAATAGAATCAAGATTAATCATGAACTTAACACAAATTGGACCATTGTATGAAGCATGATTCCTTAATTCTTAAAAGTAGGTCTCCATGGGGATTACATCCCAATGGGAAAATCAGCAATTATGAATTCTTGAATATTTTATTTTTGAATATTTCATGTCCAAAACTTCAAAACACTATAATTATCAAAACATTTATCGAATATATGATCATTCCTATAGCCCTCATTAGTAGCTTGCCAATTACACTAAGTTAAAACCTTGATTTGGATCAATTTTTCATCCAAATTTTGCTCTAAGTGTGTAAGACTCTTTAGGTCATTATGTGTCCCACATATTCAAATAATTTTATTGTTTGCAATACAACTATATTTGTGAATGGTAGCCCAAAATTGTATAACATTCTTTGAACTCTTTTTAGTAACATGTTAACAACCATGCCACAAATGGTAATTGCTCCAAAGAAATGAAATAAATCATTTCAAAGTTCATTTCTTCCTTTGCAAGGCTAAAACCGGTGAATTTTTTACTCAATGCATTTGTGGACATTAACTAATAGCATCATTGTATGAAGTAACCATTAATGAAACTAAACCTCTCAAAGCACCTATGGACATTAGCCAAGGATATTCAAAGGTTAAAGGTTGTTAATCATAATCCCTCCAGTGCAAGGTTACTAGGTGGAAGTTCACAACATGCATTAACAATTATTAATTTGCCTAGTTATGAATAAAATTATGGATAATTTCAAGAGGCAAAATCGTTTATTTTCAATCCCATTTGTTTAAGCTAACAATCAGATTTGCCTTGGTCGATAACCAAACATTTAACAACTTAAAGGGATGTAATTTAGTGACCACACATTTGATGGCCTTGATGTTTCAATACTTTTGGTAGGGCACTAGTGTAACCCTAGTAACCTTTTAGATATTCCAAATTGGCTGGTAAGGAATGCAAAAGTTGGAGCCTCCCAAAGTTGATGGGGTCTTTGAAAAAAAATCTACCATAAAACACATTCCAACATTACTAGTTGAATTTTGCAACTATTAAAAAATTGATTTTTTTTTTGATACACATGTTTGCATCATCATGCATTATGCATTACATCATATACAAAAAATTTAGTAATACATTACATTATTTATCATTTATCATTTTGATTTATTTAATTTACTTAAATATTTTAAAAGGAAGATAAAATGCAAATATAATCATTATTTTCAATTATGAAAATTTTGAATTGACATTAAATAACCTTTGATTAATCCAAAGCTTTTTTCCCTGGTCACAGGGTTCGTACTTTTTACATCAATTTGCATCTCATTTTGAAAGATTAATTTTTAATTAAAATAAATTAGTTCTTAATCCAATTGTTTAATTGAATTTAGTTGAATTAGAATTTCATTATATATATTTGCATTTAATTTTAAAATTTGAATCAAATCCAAAGATTTGAATCCAAGTCAATTGATTTCAACTTCAATTTTCTAATTCAATTCAAGTTGCATGCAATGCCATTCCATATTTTCATTCAAATAGAACTTAATTTTCAAAAAATTAATTCATTTTGAGTCAATTGTTTGTCGTTGTTAGTGCACAACAGCATGGAGCCCAATGATATATATTTATAGGTCAACCTTTGTTACATTAAGAAATCTGCCCAATTCAGCCATATTTAACCCACCACTGGCAACTTGAAATAGCAATTACGCTATACTGCAAAAACATCAGGTTAACTTGCCCTTTCCCCTAACTTGGTAACTAGTAACTACCTAATGTAGGTGGGTAAGTATCTTAATTAAGTATGTAGGGAATGAAAGTAGTTACTGTGTAGGTGGGTAAAGCAAGTAAGGCACTTGCTGGCTACTAGGTAGGTAGATGCATAACCTAGGTGCATGCATAACCTAGGTCCATGGAGAGTTAGTTCTTAGCATGTAGCTAACCATGGGGACAGGAATATGATGAAAAAGTGTTTCCTGTCAACCCACCCCAGGCCTGCATAGTGCCCTGGTGGGTGTTGTTTCCCCCTGGCCAAAATGAAGGATGTGAAGACCAAACTATTTTTATTTCTTATAACTTATGACTTGCCATAAATGTACAGTAGTTTAGGAGCTCCCTAGGGCCTCCCCTAATTTGAGGGTTGTAGCCTCAAGGGCGGTAGGTCACAGGTCTAGGCTTGAAAATTAGAGGAAGCCTTTGGGGGTGGGGGGCCGGCTGTGGGAGTAGGGCTTCCCTTGTCTAAACTTTTTTATTAAAAAAATTGAATGGCAGAAGATCCCTTCAATTGAGAAAGCATCTTCCCTTGGTGGAAATGCTTTCAAATAAAAAGAAAAAGAATCTTGGAGTGCACATGGAAAGAACAAAACCTATGGAAGAAACAAAATCTCATTTCCAAGGCTCTTCTCTTCTCTTTCCAACCCTCTTCAGGTCAACATCTATGTACCCAATATTGTTCTCCTTCTCATGTTGGAAAAATGAAAATCTTCCACCAATTAAGCACTAAATGTTGTTCAGACCGTGAAGATAGGAAAGTCACAAATGACTTGGGTGGGTATCCTACAAATCCGTGCACATACAACTAAAAAATGTCCCACATGGTATATATAAAGCAAACCTGAAATAAGCATCCTGGAATGATGTCTGGGATCACACCTATATAGGTATAAGCAGAAGTTCATGTGTGGCAGCCATTGCAATCCACCCTTCTATTTTTGTACATATCTCAAACATACATTTGTTCATCTAACATAAAGGATACACTTGACACGCTTCAAGAGGCTGCCTGACCAAAACAATGTGGACAATGGACATCTCGCATCAACCGAAAAATGCAAAGAAGGAGCCATGTACAAAAAAGGATTACACCCAAAACATTAGGACGCAAAAACCCAAGCAAACCCTAATAAAAAAATAAAAAAATAAAAAAGTTAAGTAATTAATTAAATTATTATTAATCATTATTATTTAAAAACATTAGGTATTTTGTTCTTTTGTTGCCCACTAGAACAGTGGGTAGCCCAGTTATACATTGGCCTACCACACATTGTATGTCTTGGGTCATCATTTGGAATATAGGAAGACCTATGAGAATTTTTCTAGTGTGTTAGGAGGTAAATTTATAGAGTGAAAATTTTCTTTTGCAAAAGGTGGGCAATTTCAAAACTTGAAATGCCCATTCTAGGGGGCATTTCGTTTTTCAAAATACCAGCCCTCTTTTTTTAATATTCTCGAGCGTTACCCTACACTTCATAGGAACCATTACAACCTTCATGTGACCCATCCCCAATTCGAATCACCAATAGGATAGTCTTGTGCATTTGGACCTAACAAAAGGTACTCCTAGGTTCTTTTAGGTTCTTTCCATAATTGAACCAATGAATCAAAAAAGTGGGAGGTCAAACTAATGTGCGATTGCATGAAATTCAAGTTTAATGTCTTATTGTACCAAATTGTAGAGCTCTAAGTAGGGTAGCAAGGTGGGTCTTGGTACACATATGCAAGTTTGTTCTACACATAACATGAATTGCTAAAAGATGTGAAAGACTTTTTGAGAACAAGACAGATTGAAGGCATGTTATTGTACAGTAGAAGCAAAGATTGGTCAAGAGAGTAAAACCTTTCACACTAAAGAATGGTGAATTGTACATAATGAGCCAAGACAATAGACTATGACAATGTTTGACAACTATAGAAGCACATATGGTGATAAGAGAACTACATGAAAGACCATTAGGAAGGCATTTTGCAACTAAAATAATGCAGAGGAAGATATTGGATGTTGGATATTTGTGGCCAACTATGTATAAATATGTGAATGATTATTATAGATCTTGTAATGCATGTTAAAGAACAAGAGGATTGGCAACTCAAAGTCTTACAAAACTAGTTACAAGTTTTCCAAAGGAACCATTTATGAAATGGGGACTTGATTTTGTGGGGCCAATTAAGCCAGCAGGAAGATATATAGGAAACAAATATATTCTTTTAGCCACATATTATGCTACCAAGTGGGTGGAAGGAAGAACATTGAGAACTAATATTACAATAGTCATAGCAAAAAAATTGTATGAATGCATATTAACTAGGTTTGGATGTCCTTTGACTATAGTCCCAGATCTAGGAGTTCATTTCATTAATGATGTCATCAAGTATTTGACATATCATTTTTTGTTGAAACATGTGAGTTCTACAACCTATTATCTTCAAGGGAATGGGCAAATTGAGTTTGCTAACAAAGTACTTAGGACATTGTTGACCAAGTGAGTTAGTGAGAATAGAACATATTGGGATGATCATTTGTCCACAATGTTATTTTCATACAAAAGCACATACAAAGTAGCAACAAGGTATACACCATATCAATTAGTGTATGGATTACCTCCATTGATGCCCACATAGTAGATAGTGCTAATTGCTGTTGGAAATGAGAGACAATACTTTAGTGAAAGTTTTAACTAGTAGAATTACAAAGTTGGACAAATTGCAGCAGGATAATATGCAAATTGTAGAAACTATAGGTATTCAATAGTGGAATAGAACAGTATGGAGTTAACAAAAAAATCCAACAAAATAGTTTAGTTTCGGTGATTATGTTATGTGGTTTCTAAAGGGAAATAAGTCACACCTAGGGAAGTCTACTAGGAAATGGTTTGAACCATATATAATATAGTATGTGTTGCCAAATAACATTATGTTATTGGTGACAATTGAGAAGTTTGAAAGTAACCCTGTGTTGGTCAATGTGAATAAGCTCAAACCTTACAAATACATGGAATTTGAAGCTAGAAACAAGAACAACAAATGCCAATGTATTGAGAACAAAATATAGGTGGACTTCAAGCAAAGTATTTTGATACAAAGGTGGAAGATGAAGATTGTGACATACAAAAACCACAACTACAAAGTAATGAAGATGAAGAACAAATAGAAGATCTTGCGCTCAACACAATATTGATTGTGGAACTACATATGACTAACGAATCCATGAGTAATATTTGTAGAAATGAAGGATTTGGGAGGTAGAGATTTGAAGATGAATTGTCAGGGGTATTAGCTAAATCAACATAAGTATTTACCCAGTCATCAAGGGTATTCGCACAAACATCATATTTGGTTGCAAAGTCAATAGAAAAATTAGTACAACCAACAAATGTATTGACACATTCAACATATGAATTGACACAATATATAAATGGACACAATCAAATGAAGGCATATATAATGAACAAGGTGGATTTAGTATAGTTAATGTAGGGAGATTAGGGATGTGGACTTATCGAAAGATGAAACTTGAAGCGTTCATTCATAATGATGCCAAAACGTGTTTCCACATGGCTTATTAAAGGACATGTAAAATGGTAGTGATGAGTTATATTAATTTTGAGGATCATGCGTTAATTAAAAAATAGTGGGTAGGTGAAAAAATGAATGCAATGGGCGAAATGTTCAAGTACAAAAAAAATGGCGTAACCATCAAAAGTGGTTTTTTTGTTTCTTGTTGGAAGTTGTGAGCGTTTTCAAAGTTCTGGAGATCACAAAAACATGAGTGCAAAAAATGCAATTAAGAAACTATAGAGAATAATTGAGGAAAATGAAGTGCAAAAGAGTGAGCATAGACAAAAGCAAGAGGAGGAAGTGGAATTGTTGAGAAAAAAAGAAGCAAAAGAGGAATTGAAAAGAGTAAAATTTGAAGGTTTGTTGAATATTCAATCGTTGGTTGTAAGGTCATTGCCACATTCATCATCATTTTCGGAATGTGTAGAAGGAAAAACGTACAATGAAAAGATGTAATTTGTGCAAATGATAATTCACAATATATATAAAACTAGAACATTTGTAATTGAATTTCTATGTAGAAGCAAAAGAAATTGGCATACAAGATAACAGGTAGGATGAAGAGCTACATCAATGGAGCTAGTGTTCATTGAAGAATCAAAGGAAGATAAAGTTGTGGAACAACAATTTGTGGAGGCACAAATAATGCAAATGGACGCAAGGAAGGAGAACATTGTTGAGGTGGAAGTATAGCCATCCATAGAAGTGTAAGTGATGGCAAAAACACAACGAAGGGCGATGGAGATCGAGAGGCGTGAGTCAAAACCTATAGTGAAAAGAAGACGTGCAATCCTAGATTGAGCAACACTTCTAGAGAAAGGTATTAAAATTTCAAATCCTAAGTGATTCATGTGGACATAAACAAAACAAAATAATGATAGGCATGTTGAGTGGATGGAGAATTGGAAGGATATTGCTGAGGAAGAATACTGGGCATTTAAAGTAGGGCTTGTTCCTTTGTTTCTAATGGATTATTAAGCACCAATGCCTTATGTCATGTTGGAATTTTTTAACACATTTTTTATCAAAGGTGTAAATATTTATTTTGGGCATAAAGATAAGGTGTATGTCATTAGCAAACAATTGATTATAGATGTCTTTGGAGTATGTGCAAAAGGGTATGTAAAAGACCCTAAAGGGTAGGTCAATAAGTCATTAGCAACCCATGCATCACAAAATAGTAGACTTGCACTTGCAAATTCTTTTGCAAATTAGTGGAATGCAAAGAATTTAAGTATGTAATATTTTGTTAGATATCTTGCCATTATATTTTTCATTTATCAAAGGGAAAAGGTACAATATTTAGCAACAAGAATGTTATTACGTTGGTGAAAGCAAAAAAGGTGCAGAAGGTAGATTGGGCACAAATTATATTCAATAGTTTGTGTAGTGATTTAAATTGGTGGTATAAGTATGTTAAGGAGAATAAAAGGGATAAGAAATATGCATGTCAATCAGCCTTAATATTGGCAAAAATCTTTCAATATTTATTTGTGCATCAAAAGGAGAATCTATAAAGACCATTGACCAAGGTTTTAAAACTAAGGAAGAGATGTAGACAACACTAGAAAACAGAAAGAAGGTTGCAACAAACTCACCAAGAAATGCTTTTAAGAAGAAGAACAAAGTTGAGGAAGGAGGAGCCTCATGTTTAAGAGTGAAGAGGGAATAAGAAACACATAAGTAAAGGCACAGAAAATTACAAGGGGCAAAGTGGAACCATTTGCAATGCCAACATTGGTATAGAGGTACCATAAGTGACATCTCCACATGAGGGACAATTGAAGGAGTAGAGGTAGGAGGTACCACATATGACATCTCCACATGAAGGACAATTAAGGGAGTAGAGGTAAGAGGTACCACAGATGACATTTCCACACAAGGGACAATTGAGGGAATAAAGGTAGGAGATACCACAAATGACATCTCCACATGAAGGATAGTTGAAGGAATAGAGATAGGAGGTACCACAGATGACATTTCCACATGAGGGACAATCAAGGGAGTAAAGGCAAGGGGTGCCACAGATGACATCTCCAGATGAGGGACAATCAAAGGAGTAAAGGCAGGGGGTGCCACAGATGACATCTCCACATGAAGGATAGCTAAGGGAATAGAGGCAAGAAGTACCATAAATGACATCTCCACAAGAGAAATACCTGAAGGAGTAAAAGTAGGAAGTTAAAAGGGAACATGACACAAGGTTTTCTTAAGTTGAAAAACATTTGTACTTTGATGGGGATGTATATGAAGATTGGATGGAGACCACTGGAAGTTCAGAACATTTCCTACATTTACAACAACATTTGCAGCAACACAACAATAAACATAAGAAGGTCTATAGGCTATTAAATTACAAATGGAGAGAGTGGAAATATAACCTTCTTTTGTAAAGTTTAAGCCATTAGAACTACATGTACCAATTAGTAAATTAGGATCTAAAAAGAGGTTTCCATTTGAATTTGAGTTGGGGAGTAGATTGGTGCATGAGATGGGATCATTTGTAAAAAGATCCAAAAATCCTATGACACAAACAAGTACACCAAAGTCTATGGAGGAAATAAGTACAAAAGTAATGCGAACACGAAAGGAAATTGAGTTATTTAAGATCATGGCAATTATAAGTTTGAATATGGGGAACTTGAATATGGAGGTGAACAATCCCAAAAAAAAATTAGCCACAAGGGAGAAAAAGAAGGCAATATTATAGGAGGAATTAGATAAGGAGAGAGACTTCCAAAAAGGGTATAAACATAATGTGGAAATTTAGAGGAAGAACAAGGTAGAAGTTGAATAGAAGATTAAAGTGTTCATTAAGAAACGACAAGATGAAAATGAAGAGCTCAAAGGTAGCACAACACATTTAAAGTCACATGATGAAGAACTATAGGATTTAAGGCTAAAGGCTGAAATATGGGAAACCACAGAGAGAAAGTGGACAAAGGCATTGTTTCTTCATGAACAACAACAAGAGGCTTTGGGTAATCAGGTGAAAGCATTGACTAAAGAAAAGAAAGAAAAGTAGAATGTTTTGAAAGATTTGGAATTGGTGAATATGAAGAATGCATCTCTATTGTAATTTGAATAGCTTGAAAGAAAGATAACAGAGGTAGAAAAAGAGAAGTTGATGGAGGAAAAGGAGTATCAGAGGAATCTATAACACTTACAAGCATAGTTGGAGATTGCATAGGAATAAAAGAATTGTATGGACCCATCTAGTGTTAAGAAAAGGCTAAAGGATTATGAATAGATGTTATAATACTATACCCTAATGAAGACAAAGAATAAGATGGAGCCTTCTAGGGTAGAATCTAAGGAATGGTGGGACATTACAAAGGAGTATTTTACAAAGGAGTTGGAAAAGAATTTGGTTCAACATAGAGATAATGAATTTTTTTGATGTACAAGTTGGAAGCTTATAAAAATAATTTTCCAAATTTTAACTATTTCAATCCAACAAGTATAGAGGTATTGGGCCAAGATGAGGAGACTGAAGTAGGGCCTAGTGGAATAGTTCAAGAAGAGGAAGTACAAACTAAGGACCCATAAGACCTCAAAAGTGGAATATCTTAGGAGGAGGACGTGCTAATAGAGAACCATAGGACTTCAAACGCAGGGGCCAAGAAGAGAAAAAACCATAGAGAACTTAGGAACAAGAACATATGGAGACTATTCTAGCAACATAAGAAAGGGTATCCAAGATACAACCCTTGGACGTCAAACCATAAACTGAGTTAATGGAAGAGGAGGTCAAAACTGTAAAAATAGAAGTACAAGTCAAAACTGTAGAGCTAGAGGTGGGTACAAAACCATTGGTTGCTATACAAGTGGAAACTACAAAGAATGTAGTAAAGGAAACAAATGTTGAAAAGGATATGGAATACTTTCATTTCATTTTTGGACATTTTACAAGGATTTCAAGGACGGATCCAAAGTACAGAGGGGTAATGTTAAGGGAAAATGAGTACATGGTTTGGATGAACAAGGCATTTGGATAGGAATTGATGATGGAACATTGTTAGTTTAAATTTTGAATTCTTGTTGTTTTTGGAACCATGATGATGTGACTTGGGACTACTTAAAAGGGAAAGTTCTAAGAAAAAGGAAGGGGAATTCTTAAACACACAATTTTAGGAAAGGTAAGAAAAACTATAGCTACTTTGTAATAGAAAACCATAGATTTTGTTCTAGATATACCATAGATTTTATTTGTTGTTTTGATTTCATTTTCAACAAAACATGGAATTCTACTATAATTTTGATTCAATTTTTAGTAAAATAAAAAAGTACAAACATTTGCAATGGTTTCTATGTTCAAATTGTTATGTGAATTTGCTATAGTATCACAATATAATGAAATGAATTGTAATTTTGTTTCTAGATTTTTCAACATTATATTCTGAAGTGTAGATTTTGATTATATGAAATAACCATGAATTTGGTGTTTTAATGAACTGTAGAGTCAATTGTATTTAAAATCAAGGCATAAATTGTGAATGTGTGCATATTGTAATGCAAATTTGTTGTTACAATAGTGTGAAATAATTTTGTAGGGATTTAATTTCACTTCTACCAATTGGATATAGTTATGGTTATCATATTTATGGGCAATTGTGTGTTGTGTAATGTGACACATATACCCCTATCACCAAACTATGTTGCTCCATACACCTAACTTGGGTTTTTATAAGACCAAGTTAATTCATTCCCATGAGTAAACACTAAAAGGGAGTTCTGTTGTGGCTTGTATTGATTTAAGTTCATAGATCTCATGGTTGTTTTCCACCCAAGACTTGGGGCTCTATAAAATTGGCCTATTTCATAGCCCAACACCAAACACTACCTACCTTAAAGTGACCTTCTTTGTGTGCATATATGATCAAGTGTACACCCATTGGCCAAACAAAAAGGTCATCTCCCCGTTCAGAAACTTCAAAATTTCAAAACACAATTGTTCACAATTGTGTGTTTGATGATGGGAGAGCTTACCCTACCTAGTACAAGGTCGAACCAATGAAAATTTAAATTCACAGGTTTTGTGGAGCAACATTGAAATTACACCAACTGACCAGGCATTTTTTTCTCGTTTTCTGAAATTCTTGAAATCTAAAAAAATTGGCAAAACAATTGCAAAAATAAAGTAAAACTAGTCAAGTGTTTTTTGTTGAAACAATGACAAAATTTCCCCCCAAAAGAACGTTGCAACCGACCCTGAAAAATAATGTGAATGTCAGCTAGAACTTTAGATTGCCAAATAACATATTGCCAAAAATTCTTTTTGGTAGAGTACATCAAGTAAGGCTATTTCAGGCCTACTGGGTTTCACTTTCGTACTTTTGCTTTACAAGCCGGTTATGGGCATCTGTTCACCAATCTATTTTTAGGCAAGGAGGTCAGAAAAGACAAAGTAGGTTTGTAAGAGGGAGGGAAGGTTCATAGGTAGGTACATAGCTTTGTTATCAGGTTCTTGATCTTAAAAGGAACCTTCAAACCCAATTCTGAAACTTTTTCCGATTTTGATGGAACCTTTGGGTTGGTTTTGCAGTCAATTCTTTGGATTTCTAAAAAAATTGATTTTGATATTTTCTTAAGAACATTGGAGCTCAGTTTGGTTGAAGATCAGGTTCAATTCCATCTTCATCCTACAAAATTAAACATGCTTTATTTTTTTGAGTAGTATTAGTTTGTTCTACCTGCTCACATAGTTCAAAGTACATATTGTTTAATATTATTTATGTATAACTAATTAAAACTAACTATTTTCGTAAAAAGCAGGGTCAATTTTTGTTCTTGATTGAAAAATTATACTTATTTACCTAGAGAGTTTAAACATGTCTAAAAATGGACAACACCTTAGTTTGTTGCCCAGTTTGGTTTCAATTGTGGTTTTAGCAAAATGTTAAGCCTCCAATTTGGAGGCCAGAGTGAATTAACAACCACTAATGCACCAGTTGGCCGTTCTGTCCACTGGATGGGTTGCGTTTTTTCATTCGGCGCCGGATGGGGCTCATCATAGTCGATTTCTTTTTGCTGCTGACCACTGTACTTTTTTTTTTTTTGTTTTTTGGCCGTTTTT
>Ga0209208_10000230_pt1 | contig 66926 bp, 50 predicted proteins | sample S1TSphfallax_3_FD_187694 | JGI IMG/M metagenome (GOLD analysis project Ga0209208, IMG submission 187694) | Host-associated microbial communities from peat moss isolated from Minnesota, USA - S1T2_Fd - Sphagnum fallax MG (SPAdes) (version 2) | ecosystem: Host-associated > Plants > Peat moss >... | reverse complement strand
CAAAAGTAGCCTAGGGTGAAATAGCCAAAAATAACCAAAAGTAATTTAGAATAGCCATAAATAACCGTAAATAATGTAAGGTGAAATAATTTAAATTAATAAAAAAATAGTCATATAATAATTGAAACTAGTTTAACATAGGTAGTTTTATTATATTAACAAAAATAAATCCATTTACTAAACTTTTTTTTTCCAAAATAATGGTCATTGAAATGTTATTGAATAATGATATACAACTTTTTTTTTGTTCAAATGATTTTAAACTTTCAAAAGGAAATAAATGTAATATGTACATTATTGAATATTTTTAAAAAATAAACTCAAATCATTTCATTTGAACAAAATCTCAATAAGATACGAATTTTTTAAAGTTTATGTTTTTGTAATGTTTAAAATGAAGTATTTGATAAATAGAATGTAATGTAACATATTATTGCAACAAGTGGGGTTGTTTGATGGTAAAGGTGTTTCCCCCCATTCCAAAGGTCAAGGGATCAAACCTCATGGGTGGTGTTGTGTGGTCAACAATGGTATGTTGACTGAATATTCTCCTATTGAATTCCTAGGTTAGGTGCCTAGGTTGATTACGTGGCCTACCTACCTACCTAGGTTAAGTTTTTAACCAAACGTAAGTAGTGACATGTGTCAATAAATAATAGGCTTTAAAAATCATGAAATTATCAATAATATTATATATTAAATAATTAAAATTTAATTAATTTCCATATTGGTTAGTTAATTAACTAGCAAGTGAATGGTTTGGTAAATGTGTATTTCACTTGAAAATAACCTTGTTTCACTAAGTATTAGTGAAACAAGTCATTGTCCGTAGCAACTGGTCCCCGTTCACTAGGGGGTTAAACAATTTCAGTAGGTAAAATTGTCCAAATTCATTCAAAAATCTAGTGAAACCCATAGTGAACTAGGACGCATTTCCTAGTAGTGTTACTTTGCTACATCTTTATAACTATGTTTTATTTTTTTGGATGTAGATGTAATATTTGCAAAAGTATAGCCAGTTAAGTAGACCGCATTTACTACTATTCACATGCGTGCTTATGAGACATGCTCTGTGAAGTAGCCACCCATTTCCACATCATTCAAAAGGATTATTGTTTTGTCAAAAACTTTATAAGGTACATCTCCAACAATGACACCAAAAGAAGCTAGTGAAGTGGTTTCAAAAAAATGTTCGCTAGATTTAGAGGGAGATCACACTATACTTCACCAACCATGCCAAACCCTTGGAAGGATTCTTAAAACATCCAAACCTATTGAAATAAACATGCATGTGCTAAAACCCAACTTTGAATGTGGTGTCTGCTTCCAAAACATTGAAAAAATAGTGGTGATTGAGGTTAGTATGATCTCATATTGTTAGCCATTCCATATCATTATGTTTTAAGTTTTAATATTGTTTCATTTTGTCATTAGATAAGTATGCAACAATTAATGATTAATATGTACATTTAGTTTGTAAATTTTATATTTTAATCCATCTCTATGTTGTTATGGTAGCCATGTGGACATGGAGGAGTATGTCAAGGTTGTGTAGGACATCTTTTCTTATGTCCAACTTGTCATGAGGTGATTGGAAACCCAAGAGTTCCCTTAATAATACAAGACACCATTTAGGTTTTGCATTTGAAACCTTTAGGCTTGGCTCAAGCTTTCAATTCCCTAGTTGTTCCCAAAGTTCAAATTGAACAAAAGAAATTGATTAGGTCAAAGCCCATTTGATGCACATTAGTTGTACTAAACATAGATAACCTAGTAGAACATGATGTCAACTCTAATGAAAAGACATTTGGAGATACCATGGATCTATTACAACCTAATTACCCTCTTCAAGATAAACCAAAACACAAAACAACCATATCAACTCTTAAGAAGTTGGGTTTAGACACAATGAGTGTGGATGAATATGATTTGCATTCAAATTCTGATCATGAAGATGAACCTCAAAATCCATCTTCTGTTCCATTGGAACATCTAACTTCTATTCCAATGGAAATATTGCCTTGTGAGGTAGTTATTTTTGGACCCCATTTTGCCATTGTTCTTAGTGTACATAATGTGGACCATGAGAAGGTAGAAGTTAATGCACCATCCCATAAATCATTAACTAACTTGAAGATGAAAAATCCAACAATTGATCCTATAGTTTTTACAAGGAGAGTCACCAAGGTTAATGAAGGGCTAGTCTTCAAAATGCTACCACTGAGAAAGCAAAACCAAAGGGTAGCCAAAAGCTACCAATTAGTAAAGAAGTTCAAAAGCTTTTAGTTGGTAGTCCTTCCAAAAGTTCAGAAAACCACCCTACATGTGGGAGAAAATGATCCTAGATTATTTATGTACTTAGTTATCATGTTAGAAGTAAAAAGTTGCATACATGTCCATATATTGAAAGAAGGGAAAATTTAGGTCAAGTATTGTTTTAAAAGAGCTTGAATTAATTCCAAATTGTTGCAGTTGTGTACTTTACAGCAACTACAATTCAATTTTGCCACTTTCTGTATGATTTGCTGAAGTTATAAATGAATGTTACATCACATGTGTTAACTTGTTCATTAAATCATGGTTATCATGTGGATGGAAATTTTGGAACTTACATAATGGTTATATGTTATGCCTATTGGGAGCAACCTTATGAGCCTTTTGACAATGTGTAAGCTTTTGTATCTTTGATGGTGGATGGAACTATGAGTGAAACACATGGGAACTAGTACTTTTGAACAAGTATTGTACCCTAGGAAGCACCATGAATTTTCCCCTTTTTAAACATCATTAAGTGTATTATAGTGGGTTGGTGGTTTGTAGTGTGGAACATGAATTGCTACATATAAAATAGGTGATGGTAATTACATATTACATGAGTATTACGTAGAGGATTATGAAGGTACATTCATCCCATGATAGAAATTGACAATGTAGCTCTTCATAGTTCATTATTTGAATCCTAGACATACTATTGTAAATTTACCTCTACCCAATGTTTTGGTTTGATCAAAATTAATGCAACTCTAGGAATGTTCATGTTGGCTTTTCTCTAATTTATGCACATTTTAGGACAAATTTTAAATAACTTCCATGTGGTATTGTGAATTAATTTTACAAATGAAATTCATAGTGATAGTGATCTTAGCTAGAGATAAAATTTGATTGAAGGGGTTGGGTTTATAGGGATATTATATGAATTGACTATGTAACATTACAAGCTATTGTAAACTATGTAATCTCCAACTCATTTTATCTAGATCCTTGTGTAAATTTTCATATCACCTCTAATATGGTTTATTACTTATTATTAACTTATGTTATGTTTGCCTTTTGGTTTGTTTATCAAATGGCAATCATCCAAGTGTACTTCACTACTAATCACTTATTGTTTAGCATTATGAGAAAACTAACAATTTTGAACATAAGATAGTTATGCAAGTATAACCCAAGGCATTGTAAAATGTGTAGCCTTCAAGATTTATACAAATTCTACCTTTGCCAAATTGATCTCCACATTGGAAGATGCACTAATGTGATTTGGAGACGTGGAGATCATATATTGTTGTTTTTGATCCCTGAAAAATAACAAAAAATCTAGAGATTTGAACATTGTTTAACCTTACAAGAGTTGAACACTTAACAAAACATTAAATGAATAACAATAATTAGTTGGGCAATGACTCCCCATTGAATTCATCTAGCAAGGGACAATTATAGTGCATACATTCAATGTTTAGATGACTTAGGGGCTTTGAGATGATCAATGTAGATATATATGAGCTCTAGGTGCCTACATTACTTTGAAAGTTGAAGGGGCTCTTTGAACTCCTTCACAAAATGATCTTGCAAAAATATTTTTAAAATATTAAGAATTGACTAAAGTTGGTATATATGCAAAGATTTGCAACTTGGATAATCTTATTTAACAACTTGAATGAAAACCAATTAAATTGTAAAAAAAACTTGTTCATATATTTAAATTTCATTTGGCTCATGTGACTCACCAAATCTTTTTGCTTATGAAAACAAATTTGGTCTTGGTTTTCATACAATAGCCCAAAAATTTGGCGTTCATAATTTGGAGCTATTATACTAAGCTCCTAAGTTATTGTGTAAAAACCAAGGCCAAATTTGTTGCCATTGATGGCAACTAACCAAAAACCAACAAAATTAGTTCATGGGTTGATCAACTAGTTGGTTTAGAAGATAATAATACTAGAAAATGTAAACAAACATGTTAGAATATGCCAATGAATTACCTGTATCACATCAAATGGATGGAATATGTCACTTTTTATGCATGGCACCAATCCTTTTAGTTTTGCATCAAACTTGACTGGGTAGACAACAACATCATGTTCGGCAAGTTTGCCATATGTTCTACGACTTCCCCCAAGTAAATATTAGAATGGGATTAAAACATATGGGACTATTAGATATATCATTGCCAATATTGATTATATGTTCTCCACATGAGTTGTGCATCTTATATTAAGGAACATTAAGAGGGATACTATTGTTAACAAACCTTATGACTCATGCACAAATATGATCATTGAAAGGATATGTAGCATATAGAGAGCATGGCAATATACTACTTGGAAATGTAAAGAACATCAAAAGTGCAATAATATGTATAACCATTGAGTCCTTATAAAAGATGAATTGCAAACAGTTATCAGATAATCAAACCTTAACTAAAAGAAGAAATGTACCCTAGGGTGTTGCAATTGAATGGTCAAAAAATAGGGTACGTATATCCTAACGTCCTTCTTTGACTTTGTATCTTATGTATATAGAGTCCAACAAATTGACTTATAACAGTTAACCTACAATGTAGACTTGTAAAAGATTTGTAACAAAGTTATTCGCAATAACTTGTAACAAATTGACGAAATAAGTTTCAAAAGTAACCTCTTAAACTTGCAAAATTAGTACATTAGTTTATAAATATTAAAGGAAGAAATGTACCCCAAGGTTTTGCTTGATTAAATGGTTGAAAATCAAACAATGTATTTGGTAGCAACATTTTTGGTATGAAACACAAGATGTAGCAAGTAACCCTGTAATAGACTTTGTATCTTGTGTGTATAGAGTCCAACAAATTGACATGCAACAGATCTCCAACAAATTGACCCAAAAAAATTCAAAAAAAACATCATAAGCTGTAAAAATCAATACATGAGTTTGTAAATATAAAAGGAAGAAATGTACCCCAAGGATTCATTTAATTGAGTGATCAAATCAAACAATGTTTTCAAGGCAACAACATTCTTAGTATGAAACACAAGATGTAATAAGTAACCCTACAACATATGAGTTGCATTTTGTGTGTATAAAGTCAAACAAATTGACTTGTAACAAATTTGCAATAGAGTGACCTGCATCAGACCTACCACTATGAGAAAAAGGGGTGTTTTGCAACTAGCCTTGCAACTTAGTTTTTGAGTTGCAATGACCACTTGCAACTCATTTTATTTCTACGTTGTGAGTGCTATTGGACAAGTTGCATGAGTTACAACTATGCCAAAACATTCATTTTCAACTATTATGCAATTCCACTACAACTATAACCATAAGGTCATGCCGATGTTAGTTTTTTTCATCCATTGATTAAAACTTGACACTTGGCATTATGAAGATTTTTCGATTTAATTTTTTTTGAAATATTGATCTCCATCGTCTATTATGATTGTTGATGGTTTGATATTATGACACATGGCTTAATAAAAAGTTGCGACATGACATATTAATTAAAATTTGAAAAATAAAATAAATAAATAATGCATTTTAATAATTAAGTAGGTTGATATATAACCATAGGTAGGTAAAAAAGTAGGACCTACTTACTTATGTAGGTAGGCAAGTAGGTAAAAAAGTATAAAATTAAATGAATTAAAGAATTGTCTTGTAAATATTTATTTTTTATTTTGCCTTTAGGGTTAAGCTTTTTTGAGATCATCCCAAAATGGCATGTGTATTTTAGTGTGAAAACATAAAAAATGACAACTTATTTATATAATTTGTGACATGGAATTCAAAGACAAGGCATATGGGTTGAATCCTTTGGTTTTTTTTTAGTTGCAAATTGAGTTGCAACAACATAGGATAAACCAGTTGGTGACTAAACACTTAAACATTCAAGACAAACAAGATCCAAGGGGAGGGCTCTATTGTTTTTGGTGTCCAAAACAAACTTAAACCCCCCCTATTGGCACATATGGAACATTAAAAATCATCAAAAATGGAATAAATTTGAAAAAGTTATGGGCCCAAAGTAGAGGGGGCCAAGAACTCAAAGAACAAACCACTATATGCCACAAAGGCCAATTCCTGAACACCCAAAAAATTCCTTTTATGTTGCTCTATTGTTATTAGAATTCAAAGATGATTGTAGAACTTTAGGTGGCGCTCCTACAACATTTTAAATTGTTTAAAATGAATAAGAAATAAGAAAGTTACGAGGTTTGAAAGTAGGAGGGGTCAAAATGAAAAGAAACACATTTTGCAATTTGAAAAAACGTATTCTCTTTACAACTATTTTTTAGCTGGTCCTTTGACTTTGCATTTCAAAGATCATTTGTAAAACTTTAGGTGGCGTTCCTATTACACTTTAAATCGTTCAAAATGAATAAGAAATAAGAAAGTTATGAGGTTTGAAAATAGGAGGGGTCAAAATGAAAAAAATTGAAAAAAAAACACATTTTGCAATTTGTAAAAACGTGTTTTTTTTTTAAAAAAATTTTGGCTAGTCCCTTGGCTTTGCATTTCAAAGATGATTTTTCAAGCTTGAAAAGGTGCTTCTGTAACATTTTAAATCACTCAAAATGGAGAAGACAACTAGTTGCAACATAGTTGTTGCATCAGTGGCACATTTACAACAGTTCTAAAATAGTTGTCACATGCAACTATAGTACAACTCCTTCAAAAATCAAACATGGTTGACTATGGATGTATATACGTTATGTGCAAATTATCGTATAAAAGACCCATTTTGAACTCATTTACAACTATAATACAACAAATTTATTTTTTGATGTGGCAATCTATTTATTAATTCCCTATATTTCCAAAGGGATAGTTGCATACTAGTTGTAATACCTAAGGGGTAGTTGCATAATAGTTGTATATGAATTTGTTTTTAGCTCTAGCTATAGGGTAGTGTGGTTTTGGCAGACACAATTTCTCATAGTGTATGCCAATAAATCTACAATAAAGTGACTTGCATCAGGCCTACAACAAACTGACTTACATTAATAGACCTATAACAAACCTTCAACATATTGACAAAATAAGTTTCAAAAGTAACATTATATAAACTTGCAAAATCAGTACATGAGTTTATAAATACAAAAAAAAGAAATGTACCCCAAGGATTCACTTGATTGAGTGATCAAATCAAGTAATGCATTTAAGTTAGCAACATTTTTAGTATGAAACACAAGATGCAATAAGTAACCTTACAACATATGAGCCACATTTTGTGTGTACATAGTCAAACAAATTGATCTGCAACAAACTTGTAATAGAGTGACCCACATCAAACTTGCGTCAATAGAATTGCAATAGAATGACCCACATCAGGCCTATAACAAATTGGATTGCATTAACAAACCTACAACAAACCTTCAACATATTGACAAAATAAGTTTCAAAAGTAGCATTATATAAACTTGCAAAATCACTACAAGAGTTTATAAATATAAAGGGAAGAAATATACCCCAAAGTTTGGCTTGATTAAGTGGTTAAATCAAACAATGTATTTAGCAGCAACATTCTTATTATGAAACATAAGATGTAGCAAATAACCCTGCAAAAAAAAGTTTCAAAAGCCAAAATAACAACATATGAACTAGCACAACCATCAAAATGAAAAGTAAGCTTTAGAAGTACAATTATTAAAAATATTTAGTAGTTAACCAACTTCCAAATAAAATTTTACATTCAAAACCAAAAGAACCTTTGAAAATTACAAAGGCAAGCCGCAAGACTCTAGTGTAAGAAAAAAATGATATCGAGAAAATAGTTTAAAATTATGTTGCACTTGCATGGCTTATATATGGTTGAAGGGTTTAGTAGGGAGAGTGTAAAATTGAGATCCACCCCTGCCACCCCTTTGCTTGTGTCATGCAACTACCATGTTAAACTTTGTTGTTTTCACTAAATGTGAATATATGAATGTTGGCTTTCCATCACATAAGACATATGACATCAAGTTACGTCCTTCCCTTTTATAATATTTTCCAACTATAATTTGCTCTCCCCTATAAACTTCCTACCCCAACAATTGATCTTGCTAACCTCTTCCACCATAGCCAAACTTTCTTCACATATGAGGATCCAAAAATCATCACCCTCATTGTTGTCCTTTATAGCAATGACTAGAAAATGTTCACCCACATTCAAGCTGGTTGCCAACATTTCCTTATCATTGTTAATCAAACAATTATTGTAATTAATTTCATTTCAAACATCTTTTGGTCTACAAGGCACCAATCAAATTAAGTTAAACTTTGACACACATGTGCATGGTCACATGGGCAATCACCGTCGTCACTGTAAAACTTATAGAAATAAGACAAATTTTGTATTGGTTGCAAAATATTGTCCAACCCAACATTGTGTACTTGATGCAAGTTATGCATTCATGTAATAGTTTGTGCATTAAATTGGTCAATTCAGTTGACATCTTCAGGTTTCACCTCATAGAAAAAACATTGCACATATCTTTGAACATGCAAATAACCAACATAATCTTGATCAAAGTGGTCTTGCAAAAAGTTCACAACGTCTGAAGCATTGTGAAGTCTAGCCTATGAAGGTTTAACTTGTTTTGCCCTAAGATCTTGATAGAAGTTCCTACTCCATCCCACCTTCCTTTTCCATGGCCACTCCCGAAGTAATTCCACTACATGTAGGTTCCAAAAGGCAATTCTTGACACTTGGTAAATGATGGATAATGTGAAACATAAAAAAAAGACCATGCACATTTGAACTATGAAAAACATTCATTCATTATAACAAAAAGTGTCCTTGTACGCCAAGTGATTTCATGGGATTTTGAGAGAATTCACTGGTTGTAATGAATAGGGATTATTGAAGAAGTAGTGAATTTGCTGGTTTAATGAATGGGGACTAATGAACTACACCCACATTTTGTAATAGTGATTTGAAAAAACAATGCACTTTGATTGAATTCCCTTAGTCTTTTTATGAACCAAGGTTTCAATTTCTCAAAGGGTTGTAACCTAACTTGTAGATTTGGTTACTGCTCCACAAACCATGTGTAGAATGCAAGTTGTTTGAATCCCATACACACCACATAATTAATCCTTTAAATATCACCTAATTACTTGCATTATTTTTTTGAACTATAGATCATGAAACAAATTAGTTGATTGGAATGTGGTATATATCTCCATTTGTTTTTAATAAACCAAGAAAGAAAAAAGGAATATGGACATTTACATTTGTTTCCAAGCATTGATTTAGGAATCTAGAAAATTATCTACACCATGTGGAATTATGTAAAGGAAATGTTTTAGTAAAAAAATAAAGGAAGGGGCATCTTCATGTGTTGGTTTAGATATTAAAGAAACAATTCCTGTTGGGATCTTTATGAACATGGAAACACACTTGAACATAGGAACCACATAGGAAAAACAAGGTCGCCATCAGTAAACTTTAGTAAAGTTCGATACGTATTTTAACAAATGTTAGTAGATTTTAGCAATTATTAATAAATGGTAGCAAATCTCAATAGGTTTCAGTAGATGTAAGTAACTTTTAGTAAATGTCAGTAGACCTTGGTATTTATCAATAAATTTCATGGTTTTACAGGAAACCTAAGTAAAATGGTCCTAGAAATCGCCCCTACACAAATTTTAATGTTTAGGATGTAAGGAAACAAAATAGGAGTGCAATGTATTTTTAAGTCCTTGCAATCACCAATATCTTAATGCTCATGATGTAAGGAAACAAAATGGAAGATAGATTATAAGCTTAGTTGTAAATCTTAACTTAAGGTTCAGATTCTACTTGATTTAAAATGCTAGAAATTTAAGAACTTCAAAGTGTAAGTTGAAGTAACATACCTGAGGTTCCAAAAGAAGGTGGGTTGCATGAGGTTTCCCATGGCTTTTGACTAAGGTGCTTCCAAACAACGTCTTTCATATTTGGACTCATTGTTATGTTGTCAATCTAGAATTGAACAATAGATTTGCATACATTAAAGGATAGAACATCTTTCTTATTAGCCTTTTCAAAAAAAGCCCACAAAGCAATATCCATGCGAAATTCAAGCCCTAGCTTCCTATCCATCCTTCGTTTGAATTTTCTTCAATGAATCCATGTAAGCACACTTGTTCAACGAATGCTTGACATGGAATTAGATGCCACCATTGGAATGATAACATTCCAAACATGCTGGTCATCTTTGGAATGACAAACTTTAACATATTGCCATCTTTTTGAAAGGTTTTGCATTAAGTTTTGCTCATTCTCCAAATCTTTCAAGTTTGGCAATGCATCATGCCAAATTGGGTTCCTCAAAATCTTTTGAAGAAGCATCCACTAATACTCCACACTTCTACTAGAAGTCACCTTGAACCATTCAATTGTAAATCTTTTTGCACTTCTTGTAGTAGACCTCTCTAGGTTAAAGGTAGGGTTTTCTAGGACAAGATCTAATGCACCTCTAAATTGTTTGAAAAACTCAAATGTGAGTTCGAAGGTGAAAACAACGAAAGGAGTTAGGGTACGCTCCTTAACTCACAGCACTTTGGGGGTAAGAGGGGCGTGTTGGAGCTCCAAAATGGGGACTAGGATAAACTCACAAGTGAAAGTTCAAGATGAAATCAACTTGCACAACCAAGAAAAGAAGGTGGTTAGTGCAAATTGAATGAAAGTGATGTGACGGACCCAATAAGGACAACCTCGAGCACAAGCTTTACACGGCTCGCAACCTTTGGGAGGAGGCACCATTCCCCTCCCTATAGTATACTTTGTGCCTCTCCACAGGGATTACATCCAAATGTCACATTTTTCCTTGGGACTCCACTTCCAAAATTAGGACTCATGTTGTCCCAAAACTTTGGCCACTCATATATTTCTCAAATCAAGTTTGTTTTGAAAATGTGAGGGAAAAATCTTATATCCTTCAAGAAGATCTTTCCAATGATGTATATCACACCCCAATTGGATCTCATTTGACCCCTACTTTCCAAGGACTTGTGGTCAGGATTCAAATTCCAAATTTGACTCCTGCCCTTTCTTTTGATCATAACTCAAGCAAATTAGGTTTAAATGAATAATGCAAGGGGACTTTAAACACTTATGCTTCAAGAAAATTTTAATGGTTTCTTGGGGGCCCAATTTGGTGCTTATTTACTTTTTCAACAAAAGCTCTAAACATTCACAATTTCCGCACAAGTGCAGCTCCCAAAGTGGAAGTGCATTTGGGAGTCATTGGGCTTCATCCCTTGCATTTTCTCCCATTTGTGAAGTGTGTTTCACATCTAAAAAAATCTTGGCCTCATGGGCCTTCACACTTCACACTTAATCACAAACCCAATGTTAGGGTTGCAACAATATCAACAATAACATAGGTAGACTCTGCTCACCATTTTGCATAACATTTTATAAAACATATTTTTGGTGCGCTCTAGACCTCCTTTGCTTTTCATTTTGTGCAGCTCTTCTTGTTGCTTCATTCAATAATCGTGCATGAATACTTTCACCACTTCATGCTCTGGTATCCACTATATGCACCATGTTTAACACTACACAATTTCATCATTAATTGATGTTAAAGAGCTACACAATTAAGTTCATCAAAGTTCAGAAGCTACAAAAGATGTTCCTCTTTGAAGTTATTTAAACTAAAGATGAACTATAACCTATAATACATCTATGCATGATGTTAGAAACATTATTTGGCCAAAAACATCATAACTATATTAGAATGTATGTTTATTAAAGGTTTGAAACATTATATTTTAAGTGCATTGAAACATTATACCTCTAAGTGCATTCAATAGACAATTGAACAACTAAATTGTGATAACATATAAAAAATTCACCAAGAAAGGCTTCTTGATGCAATAAATCAAGATGGTTGATTAACCAAAACCACATGGCCATAACACAAGTTTACCAACTACTAATGTATGATTTTAATAGTGAAAAACTTACATTAAAATGGCAAGATTATTCTAGGGATGTGAATCCGCCTTGAGTAAAAGCCAACAACTTGAGCAACACGGATTTATGCATCTACATAAATATAAATAAGACTTTTGGTGAGAAACTACAATGAATTATTGTTGAAGATGTTTGTTGATTTCAAAGAAATGAATGTAATGATGATGTAGAAAGAAAGATGGAACTATTAAAATGATTATGAACATAAGCATATGGTATTGGAAACTAAGTTTTGAAAAAACAAAAGTTAGCTCCAATCGAATAATCCCTAAAATAACACCTTAAAAGTCATTGCCTACATGTACCAAATGCACTAAAAACATGGATAAATTTAAGGAAAACCAAAATAAAGACTGTAAAAGGCCACATGATAGACTAATAAGTTACAAGACAATTTTAAAACTAGGCCTCTTGAACCATCACATTTGCAACCTACACACATAATGAAGGCAACTACATTAGTAGTTATAAACACAAATGATTGGTACTTTTGTCTTCAAGCCACCAGGGCTCATATTAATGATATATGTAAATCATCTCGACCTTCAACAATGAAGGAGGACATGCCAAGGTCCAGCCCAACAAAGAGCATCAAGTTACTAATTGATCCCATATAGTAGCAAAAGCCATTGTGACGATTGATTAGCCATACCATGTTTTTCCCATTTCTAGACTATTGACCCACATGGTAGGTGGATCAATAGGTGTTGACTTAAATCTTATTTATCCCCTATTTTTAAAATCTAAATTTATTGGTAGATGATTCTTTATTGAGGTACTTAGAATTCAATAAATGATTTTTTTTGCTTTCTTCATAATCAAAAATTTCAAGATGTCATAATCCTCAAGGCACCAAATACCCACCATAAATAGATTTGGATCTTAAATAGAGGCTACAAAATATGCTAAAGCGGATCCAACCCCAAATGGTTAGAATAAAACAAAGGGAACAAGGTGCTCATGTATGAATGAACAATAATTTTGTTTTCAAGCCACCAAGGCTCATATTAACAAGATATATAAATCATCACAACACCAACAATGAAGGACATGCCATATTCTCAAATTTTCAAGATGTCCTAATCCTCAAATCACCAAATACCCATCATAAACAAACAACATACTATAACATAACAAGAGGCTATATTGAAGCACAACCACCAAATAAATTAGTTCACATTCTTATAAAAAACCTTGTTTGGCCTTTCTTACTCATGTTCCCAAAAAACCCATACCCATAGTGATGTAGAGAAATCCAAAGAACTATGCCTATTGCTTATAACATAAGGTTGACAATCCCTTATAAAACCACTAAAAGGACTTGAGCAAGGTTCACATGCACACACACACATGCACATGCATATATGATAGGCCCACGATTACAACTTCACTTTGAACATTTAGAGAGTTGAAAAAGGGAGATGTTCACTTGTCACAATCACTACACTTGAAATCATTTGATTTCTTCTTTGATGTTGGTGTGGAAGGGATTTTACCTTAGAAAATGGAACGGTTTTTTTGTTTTTTTGAAGTTTATGGAGATTTTCTTACAATATAAACACATCAAAGGCACCAATGGGAAATCAACAAAAATGTTGATGACTAACAAAGATAGTGTGCTTAAACTTGGACATGAACTAGTTACAAAGAACAAGAAAGAAATCATCTATTTCATTTGTTGGTTTACCATTTCCATTCACACAATACCTTAATTTACTACCAACAACAATCAAGTTTTGCTAGTAGTATGCATCTGCCTTATTCCTTGCTACCTGCTTATCATTCTTAAGGTTTTAAGAATTATGCACATCAATTCACAAAACATCACAAAATCTTGCTTCATGTAAGCCTTAGTCCTCATAAGAACTCTTCATTCCCAGCAAAAGTAAGGCCTGCACATCATGGGATAGAGGTTACAAGATCCTTCTTAGGTGATGTAATACTTCATATGGACCAAAACTTACTAGATGCATTTAGTACAATGTTTATCCAGTGAAAAAACATTATGAATAAAATAAATTTAACATGATTTTAGACTACATCTAAGAACAATTTTCTTATCTTTCCAAGTCAAAAGATGGCATAAAAAACAGTCCAATAATCATACCTAGCTTTTTATCAACATCCATTTTTGTTTTTTTCTCTGAAGAAACAACCTTTAGAGAGTCTACTATAGGTCTCTTAATCTTCCTTGCTTGTAACCACAAGTCCAAGGTCCATAGAGTAAAGTTGATTTCAAGGAAACCTTGGACATTAATGACCTTGAAAAAAATCTCCTTGATATTGTTTATTCTTTAGAAGGTTTGTGATCTATTAGCTTGGATTGAGACTTAATTGTAAACATGTTGAATATTGTAGTAATTTTTAGGAAAAAATAAAGAAGCACGAGAGAAAAAAAAAAACTTGCAATGTACATGATGCTATTGATTCCAAAAATCGCACATTTTGCTTCCACAACATCATCCTAAGAGAATGTAGTTGCTTAGAAATTAAGCAACATTAGATTCTCCATCAATATCTAATCAACTATCATAGTAGTCGTCATCGTTGGCTACTATTGCACCCATTGCCACTACTAAGTTTTACATGCCAAGCTCTTCCAAACTGTGTTGACAAAAACTTGTGAAAGTTGTGGCACTCAACCTATTCACTCTAAATGAAAAATCTTTGTTAATGTGCACATTACAAAACAATTGAAGAATTTAGTTTGAACACCACAACTAAATCAAAAGTTTGTCGATATGGAGAACACACAAGAATCACAAACATCCTGCTTCCCAAGTTCAAGCATGGGCAAAGCTTGGGAAAAAGTTGTCACCATACATGGCTTTTCAAAAAACCTTAATGTTAACTCAAGCAAAGTTGCAGGAACTTGACATCGCAAAACCAATAACTTAGATTACTTGGGTTTTGATTTGGATGGTTAAGATTTAGTTAAGTTTTTTTTTACATGATGATGGGTTTAAGAAACTACATTCATGAATAATATATACTCTAGGAATGTTGAAATCTTTGATTTGTGCATCACAATACCTAGGATTCATTTTTTTACTGAGTAGGCATTGGAAATATATAGTACTTGACAAGGCCTATAAGGAGCCATCAAAATTGGGCCAAAAAATGAAAAAAAATTGTTCCTTAATCTTGTGGCCCTTAGTTGACTACTTTTTTTGACATCAACTTTTGAACCAAATATTCTAGACACAATTTTTTATGTTGTTATTGAATTGTTTTCCTACACATATCTCATGGGCATTTTTTGCAATAAGAAATAAGATTAAATAAGGTTCCTAATGATTCCAAAATAGTTCTTATGACTTTCCTAAAAAATAGTGACTTTCTTGAAATATTCAACATAGGACATGTTTAGGAATATGAAAATATATCCAAATTTTAATTAATATGGGCCATCAAAATATCCACAATGTGTTTAATGTAGAAATACAAAAAATTGATGAAATATTTTATCACAAATTCACAAATTATTCCTGAAGGCAAAGTGGTCTTGGAAAATGACATTGTACATTCCTAGTAGGTCCACCCAATCATGCTTGCCCCATATATATATATATTACATAGAAGATGCTTTTGATGTTTTTCACCAAACAACTTTGATAGTCTAGAAGGAGTTATGCTAGGGTGAGAATCAACAAAATGGTGATTTAACTTGTCAAGTGGGAGTCCAAGGTCTATAAGTGGATAAAAAAAAGAAGTGGGCCTTCAATATTGTTGCTATTTTCATCTTTTATGGATTTTCAGTAAGTCCTTTGATCCTTGCTCGTGATGAAATTTGTTTGCATTTTACTTATTGGATATGAGATTGTGCATGTGAGATGTTTAGTTGGGTCAAGCTATTAAGTGTTTTGTTGCTTGTTTTAGGTGTGGGTTGATTGCATGACAATGAAATGACACCCAAATCCTTAAATGAACTTTGATGCATAGATGTTGTATATAAGCCATTTTTTTCATCTTTTTGGTGCATCTATAATGTGTAGTAAAACTATGTGAAAATGTTGAGAAGATGGAAATGTAATTCAATGTGTTATGAACACATTGTTATAAACATACATATTGAAGTCTCAAAATATAACAAGTTTAGAACCTTCTTGCAAATGAATTGATTAATTCAAACAATAGAAGAGACACAATGTATGCTACCAATTTGTAAACTCATATGATTGCATTACAAAGGGGTGCAAATATGTAGAAAGGAGCCAACAAAATTACTTTACAAAAGGACCGTGAGTCCTTTTTAATCCTTTTTCATTTTTTCATACGAAATTTATTTTGAATGAAATCTTTTGCAAATTTTTATTAAAAATACATATAGTTGCCCCAATAGATCACATATTTTGTGTTAATAATTGTTAAATAAATGTGAATTTTTTGAAGTGTGTAAATTTTTCCAAATTTTGCATTTCATTTGGAAAATTTATCATAATTTTGAATCATACAAAAATATGCTAACTACTTTAGGTTTTTTTTAAAAAATCATAAACTACAACTTTTTTTTATATGTCATGCACATTACACCCCATTTACATGTGGTAAAGGACTTTTGAAAATTTTAAAATTTGAAAAATACTTTGAATTTAATTTTTAAAAAAATTCCATATCTTTTAAATTGTGAGTGTTTTTTGAACTTGGGTAGTAGGTTGATGTCATCTAAATTTTTTTATCATCAAAATTATCTTATTACAATAGTCTTTTACTTAGTCCTTTGTAAAATTAACCACATTTGAGACAACACCTATTCAAGTTCAAATGTCCTTTTAAAAACCAAAACCCAAAATTTAATTTAATGAAATTTTAATTTGAAATCCTCAACTTTCATATGAGTCATTGAATAAAACTTGGAATGATTAACATAACTTAAAAATGTCCAAAAAAAAACATATGTAAAAAAGTTCACAGTTTTCACCACTATCTGACATGGTTTTTGGTTCTTATCTTTGTACTTACACCCAAAGGAAAAATGTAGTTCCAGTTGGTACACATTCAATTCATAATGTGACTTAGGGCATTCTTTTATGATTCAATTTTGTTGCAAAGCTACAAGCAACAATCACACGGAAAAAAATATTTGGGGGGAATGGTAGAGATAACCAACTATCATGTAACATATAGGGGTAAACCAAATCTCACTTGGAATTTGTTGGATATTTTTTTACTTTTGTGTGTGGAGTGAAAAGTCCCCATAATCTTTTACTCCTAATTGTGATTCCATATGCGAGGCTTTTGATTTAGTTTGGTTTTGTATAGGCATGGTTGAAGGTAGTGGCAACATCCACATGGAACTATTTGGCACTGAAGATGAAATTGGCACCTCATTAACCAACTAGGGTGTACTAGTATTAGCTCGGAGGTTACATCAAATCCAGATTATGGCACATGGAAAACATTGTTTCCCCAACTTCAACAAAATATGAAAGACTAGTTTACCAACAACATGAATGTTATATATTGGGCATTTTTTGTAATTAATGATGAAAGTAAGGTCAATTTGAATGTGGGACAAAAGATGTGTTGCATTGTGTGCCACACTAATGGCATTAACTTGTCTCATCATAGCTGAAGTGGGAAGGTTGGAATAAATCACCTATGACACATTTAATGGGATTACTTCATATATTAAAGAAGCATGTAAGCCACCATCACCTTCAAGAGTTGAAGAAGTGGATTGCTAATGTAACTTGGCAAACAAGAACCTTGAAAGTGTGCACCGAGCATGTAAGAAAAGGACATGCCCAAGCCCTTTTTCCATCACAATTTTTTTTGGTTTTGCAAAATCTTACCATAAGAATGACCGTTCTCAATGGGCATTCTTGGAAAATCTAACACTTTATATAGTAAAAAGTCATTGCCATGTTTCAATAGTTGGAAATGCATGGTTGAAGCAATTGGTGTTGAAGCAATGTGGGAAGGTTGTTTTCCATTTAAACACCAATTAATCATGAAATGTTGCTTGCTTTGGTTACCAAAACCATGGGAAATTTTGTGAACCTAGTACTTGCTGATTGGTAGCTTTTGACTTATGAATGTCATGAGGTGATAATGATACTTTTGCCCTTGTAATTTCTTTCACAAATCTATTGTGGTAGCCATGAATGTGACAATTGGGCTATTCATTGTTGAAAATACCGTGGGTACTGCAATGGTTGAACAAATGAAGGATTTGTTAGGTTCATTTGGGCTCCTAAACAAAGTGATTGCATTTGTGAAGGACAAAATAACTATTCTAAGAATAATAACTATAGCTTTGAAAAACAAATTGTCTTTTTTGACATGTTGGATCTTCCAACTCCATTTGTTGGAACTTGTTGGGGCCATGCTATGTCAAAAGTAACTTAGTATGCCACAAATGACAATAAAGTTTGTGGAGGTCTAGTAAGGGAAGCTAGCTTGAAATTGAGTCAATCAAAGCTATAAACAACAATCATGTGGACAAAAAAATTAGGCAAAGGTGGCAAAGAGTGGAGAGAGGCTTGCATGGATGTCTAGTTTTAACCTTGAAAATTGAAGACACTAGTGAAAACTATGTTTGCATTTCGGGTCATTCTATTTCAAAAAATTGTTGAATATATGAATGCAATGATTAATCTATGTTATGGCTGTCAAGTTGTAAGCACGTGTGCATGATGGCCAAACTTGGGCAATTGCTCATATAGTGACTGAAAGTTGTTGCTTATGGTAAATCAATGCATTTTGAACCCATCAAATGGTTTTTGGTTGTTGTCTAATGCATTGATCTCCATCTTGTAAAAAGAAGTCTGCACAATAGAGGCCCTTTTTCAACCTTTGGTTTGAGGTGATTTCAATTCAAAACTTAATATATGAAGCATGGCATGGCATGCTTCGTGATGATGCACCATTCCTAGCCTTTATAAAAACATACTCACTTTTAACATGATGGTAAATCAATGCATTTTGAACCAATCAAATGGTTTTTGGTTGTTGTCCAATGCATTGATCTCCAACTTGTAAAAAGAAGTCTGCACAATGGAGGCCCTTTTTCAACCTTTGGTTTGAGGTGATTTCAATTCAAAACTTAATATATGAAGCATGGCATGGCATGCTTGGTGATGATGCACCATTCCTAGCCTTTATAAAAACATACTCACTTTTAAGGCCCATAACATGATGGTAATCATCTTTGACCCACATCATAAGAACATGAAAATAATAAAAGAATATGTTGGTGATTTTTTTACTTTGAGAATTCTTGAAGAATATGACCGAAAAATGGTGTTGCCACAACTTTGTCAAGTTTACAAATTCTTGAACCCAACAAGTGTTGCTCCTCTTGACCTTACTATTTCCACATATGATGATGGGTGTAAGCATGGTAAAGTATGCCAATTGGTCATCCCTACTAAGAAGTAAAAATAGTTTTGGAATCTTTTACATTTTAGGCATTTTAATCATGCCATAAAATTTGGGAGGTACTTATCATATTAAATAAACCATATAATGACCATTTTCCACATGTTGCATTGTTCGCCCAACAAATCCTTGGGATGGTTGGGTTTCAAATTGAAAGTAAATGAATATTCAACTTAGCAAGGGTGATCACAAATTCTCAAGGGTCTAAGCTTGGCATTGATAATTTGCATAGATTAATTATGATAGGAAAAAATTGGCCTAATGATGTTTTTATGGGTTGTGAAAGAAGGAAGCCTTTATCTTTTAGTGAAATCATTAAGGTTCAAGACACCTTGTTGGAATATAATGAAAAGTTGATATTTGATGGTGGGATTTTTACATAAGATGAATAATAGTTTTGTCTGTATTTCAATTTCGAACATGATTAAATTTTGATTTTGTTGTAGGCGTTGTTTTCATTTTTCTTGCTTTTGATATAAATACATAGTTTAAAAAGACAAATAATTGTGCTTAACATTGTTGTTCTTGCCATGGCACTATCCTATTTGCAATAACTCTTGCCATGGCACTTTCCTATTTGCAATATGTAAGTATTATGGTAGGTCTCTTAGCCTTTTCTAATTGGAGAACACTCTTCATTTTAATCTCCCACTCTTGTATTTTTGCATGCAAACTTTCCCTAATGTTGTTCTGGACTATGTTAAGTAGTTTGTGGATAAAAGTGTGTGACTGAAAATATGTCAGGGTATTAATGCATTATGATCAAAACAATAGATGTTTGATTTATAGTATGTTTTATAGCCTTTTGATTTGAGATCAGTGTAATGAAAACCCTTTTTTTGTGGATGTATTTCTTGAAAATGTTGAACAATGCTTGTTGTATTTCAATTGCAAAATGTGGGGCATTGGATTGATTATGCCACTTTGGTTGTGACACATTTGCAAGGCTTTGATCATGCAAAGTCTTGTCTTTTATTGTGTCTATTTACATTGTAATGACGTTGTATGTTGCACCATGAACACCAATGGAAATTTTGGACATTTTATGAAAATCTAATTGGCTTGGCATGGTAGCCATGTTATGCCTTTTGGCATATCATGAAGCTAAAGTGAATGCTCGAATATCCATGTTGTTGATTATAAAGCTATTGTTGCCAACATGCTAAATTTTCCCAAGAAGTTTCCACAACACTAAAAGGAAATTTTAAGCCATATGTGAATATTATGGCTAGTATTAATGTGTTGTAACACATGTGTGTACATGCATTCCTACCTTTGTGAATTAGTTTATCAAGTTTAGCTCATCAAATTGTCTAGCTAGGGAGTTGTTACACCAATGTGTCTGATTTAGGGAAGAGTGAGATGATAGAATTTCATTCTAGCTTATGGAAAGGACAAGGGGATCTCTTGCATTCTTTTTCTTTGTAGAGATTTCCAAATTGGTTTTAGCTTGTAGTGAGAGTGAGAGTTGTAATTTTTTTAACAATGTTTTTATTGTAATTCATGTCTCACACATATGGTTGTTACTTGCACCAAACAACCCATCTTGTGTGCATTGGTATTGATTTTGTAGTGAAGGCAAAAAAATAAATAAGTTGTTGTAATGAATTAGGTAGTGGTAATGGTGGAGTGATGTTGTTAAGTGCCAACATGGATGTTGTTTTTATTATTGGGCAATGAAAACATGAATTCTAGAATCATACAATCATTTCAATAATGTAAAAGATATAATTTGGACTATAAACATGAACCACGTATGAGGTGCTTCCTTAACTTTTTGCATTCAGACCCACCTCTGAATTAGACTCAGGGGTTTTGAAAAAATTAAAACTTGTTTAACTTGGAATTGTCATTCCCAAAAAAAGAATTTGGATCCAAAATCGATAGGTCATAATTTTAAAGCAAACCCCTTAGAATTGGAACTGATGATTTTGAAATAAAAAAAAAAAACTCTAAAATTGAACCCGACGATTCTACTAAAATCTAAGAACTTGCCAACACTAGTATACTCCCTTTGCTTCTTCTTTGCATTTTGTTCTTTTGACTAATTGTCTTCTTTTCTTAGTGTCTCCAAGGGATTTTAATTTAAACATGCATCAATGTTTGTGGAAAGCATGTACCTAGGCCAACAACAGAGTCAAAGAAATTGTTTGTTTTAAGATAGAGGGCATCCTTTCCAAGCCAAGGTTAGTATTACGCTAGGGCTTTATAGAATTTGTCATATTCACAAGTTATGTTCTCTCTCTGTGGGTTTTGCTCTTTTTGGCCTTTTGCCCATCAAGCTATGATAAGCAAATCTCATGTGCAAGAAGACAAAATTGTTGTTGTAGCTTAGCTATAGATACAAGTTCATAATTTTTTTGTGTCATATGAATTAATTTCATTTTTGCTCAAGAGCTTTAGGTAGTAACTACCCTAGTTGGGGTGTGACATGACAAACCAACCTTGTTGAAGTTGGAACCATAAACATAGATGTAGCACCGAATAACAAAGTTCCAACAAATGAGAGCATTATTGATATTGATCAGGGAAGGTGTGGAGGTCCAAGGTCCTTTGTTGTAATGTTATGTTGTGTTGTTATCAAGACATTCTACAAAAGAGGCTAATTTTTGCACATTAAAATTACTGAAGGTATCCACCCTTTAAATCATATGGGTGGTGGCACCCATGTGTTCAACTTCCTTCATATCTTCAACTCTATGAAATTCTTTTGTGTTCATATCTCAAAGGCAAGACATGCATATAGTCATGGTTATGCTAGAAGATTGATAATTTGTTTTGAGTGGGATGTAGCTTGTAAATTGAACAATCATTCAATTTTGACATTGCCATTGGATTATTTGATGTTAAACTCTTAGCTAATTTTCTTGAAATGTGATGCCAATGGTAAGCAACATCTTTCCAATGGTTTAATCATCTCCTTCCAGATGCTTCCATATGCTTCCTTGATTGGTTCACCAACACAACCTTAATGGGTGTACACAGTTGATGAGTACAATGGTTATGTATTTATGTACCTTACATTCATTGCATTGCAACATAAATATCAAGATGGCACAAGTTTGCCATGAAGAAGTATTTACATCATGGAGTAGGAGTTGGGGCAATGGTCTGGAGTTTGAAACATTTGGTTAAACTAGTGAAGAATGTTGTTAAGGAATTGAAGCACCAAAAGCTCAGTGCATCCTTGGAGGAGCATCTTGTGACAGAGCTGGTTGAACAATGTAGATGACTATGGCATAATTTGTTCTTGAGGCCAACCTTACACAAGCAAAGATGTCAAAGGCAAATCAACTCTACACACTAGGAGATGGAATGAGAAGGCTTTGTTGACCAACTCTACCATCTAGGGTTTTGTGAATTCATGAACTCATGTCTGTAATTCTAGAGTAATCCAAGGTTTTCCACGTGAGATTGTAAAGACAACCTCACATTATAAGGAGCACTTGTGGCAATGATTCCAATATATGGGTTGTGAAATATGTGATACTGGCATTGTATGTGGTACTCGTATGCATATTGCCAAATCTAGTTTTTGTCCTAAGAAATTGTTAGTTGAGTATGGAGAACATAACATAGTTGCAACTAATGGCTTTCCTGACTACCAAGAAACAAGGACATGTCTGATATCACCTTGTATGTGTGTTGTAAGTGCTGAGAATTTATGAGATTATTAGCAAGTTTTGTGATAGACTTTGTCATTGAAGGTTGTAGCTGGCCTTGATGGGAAAAACATCATAGCACAAGGCACACTAAATGGGTTTTGACATCCTCCTACTTAGACTCAAGGGGAGCAAGATATTATGTTCAACTTCTTGTGTTCACCCCATGAGACAAGCATGCCATAGTGAATTGGGAGGTGGGTGAGAGTGTAGTTCTTGCAAAACAAACATTGCATAAGTCTGTAACAATACATGGACATTCATTTTTGCTTGTCAATTAGTGAGTTTTCATGTATATATATATATCCCCACATGTGTATCAAGTAGTCTTGAAATCAAATTTCTCCTAGATCACAGATCCACATTCCACATTGTGAGATGCATCAGCACAGAAGAAACATACTTGCTTCGTAGAGCAATAAAACTTTACAATCTTAAAATCTTCATGGAGCACTACAGCATGTAGCAAACACTCCAATTTAACACTTATGGATTCTAATCTGAGCCCTCATTTGTGTGGTGAAAACCAACAATAATTGTTACAATTTTCAAAGGATGAAGTCTCAGCTTCCAGAACATGTCAATCCATACCTTAAAAATTGAGATTCTAAGTCTCACATTGTGCCTGTGCATGGGCTAGTTGTGCATAAGTAATACATTCAACCTAAGGAATTTAAAAAAAAATCCTTAACTTATGAGTGAGTATTTGGAGATGCACCAAATTGGTACCAGTGCAAGTCTAAGAACTCTAGAATTTTGGTGTTTTATTTTCTGGATTTCATACTACGAAGTGCAATGTAGGCCAAGAAGCGAAAAACAACAACCATAAGAAATAAAGCACCCACTTCCACACCCCCACCTCCCAAGGATATACCACGGAATGCTGATGATGTAGCAATACTCTGGCATCCCGTGCTACTCCCACAGCCATACTGTGCATTGCGTGCATACTGCACTTTGATCAACAGTCTATATGAATAGTTGTTGATGGAGAGGTACTTCAACCAGTTTATCCAGACTGGTATACTCTGCAAAACCAATAAATTCCAAGACCCAATTTTTTTTAGTTGTGAGAAAATTGAACAAAATTATTTTTTGGGGTGTTGTATGTCAAGTAAATAAAACAGTGCCTGTATGCATAGCCTGATCAAATCTGACTGCAGGGGAAAAATGGGTGTGGTGGGTGCTTAATTAATTTCATCAAGAATGTGGTGGGTTAGTTTATGCTACATGCTGTACCTGAACAAAGAAGCCCCCTGTAAGCATGAAAGTCAGCATTATGATTGATGCCAATGTGCTTGCCTTCTTCACATCCATCATTGCCGCACCCAACAAAAACCCTAATCCCTGCAAAAGTAGACATATATATATATCAATGCCAATAACTCAAAAAAATGCAATGTCAGTGTCCATTTGGACTCCTGGAGTAGTACTTGTTGGACTAGACTAAATCATCACCCATGGTCTTTGCATCTCCTTGACACTAGCTAGTGAGTAAGAAAAGGTTATTTGATTAAGCACCCACTGGATGTTTAAACCCTGCCTGCAGTGTGGAGGGTTAACATGCCTAATTCTTAAACCCAAATGTGTAATTCTTAAACCCAAAGGTCTAATTCTTTGAACAATCCATTGAATTACAAGTAAAATGTTGACAAGGTGAAGTCTTTGATGATTTTTTTTGTTGAAGGAGGGAGGGGTCAGGGACAAAAGAACTAATCCAGTGCTGTACCTGTGAGGCAATGACAAAGAGGTAAACAGAAATGACACTGAGGAGGAATGCAGCAGCAGTCCTGCGAAGATTTGTCATGAAGTAGACAATGATGAGGAATATGGAAGGCAGGATCAAGTCCAAGGGCAAATCACCCAGTGTCCGTGCAAAAAAGTAAGCAGTTAAGCTATACAAGTCGGAGGCCCGCTCTTTCATCAGCATTGCTCTTTCCAAAGGGAAAGAGAAGATTGCTGTGAAAAGAGGATACATGCCCCAAAAGATGGCAATGAAAAACACCAATCCCAATTGGCCTGAAAGTTCAGTCTCTGTGTCAATCTTGGACTGCCACCAAAGTAAGCCCACAATAATCGATAATGTGACCACTTGCACAAATTTCAACCAGTTGAGGTAATCGTGTCGCCTTTCCTTCAATCCTCTGACCAACAGTACCATAAATTGTTGGACCCATGTTGCGCTGCGCTCCATCTTCTCTAGTGTTGCTATTCTCATTTCTTTTGTTATCTCCGAGTCGGCTTGTAATATTGCTTCCTCTTTAGGTGCAAGTTCTTGATGGTAAGAATCCACAAGGAACTGAAATTTAGCAACAAAAAATTTGTCAATTTATTGAACAACAAAATACCTCATGATTTGAGTTCCAGGATCACATAATATCACTACTTTTTTTGCCAAAACCAGTTCAGCCAACAAATTGTAAAATTTTTCCAAGATGGAAAGGATGCTTAAAAAGATGATATGATCCAAAGACTTTGCTGAAAAGAAAAGTGGACAAGAAGGGTGTGCCAGGACATCACCTCTTGAACGTCAAGTTTGGTGATTGTGGGTGGTTGCTTCTGAGTGGTAGTGGAGACAGCGCTCGATTGTCTCTTGATGGCGCTTTGGGTCAAGGATAAGGGTATTAACACATCATTCACATTGCCACTTGCCAAATCAAGAACAAAGTCAGCGGGATTCATGGGTATCTGGGGCACCAGACCCAATTTTGTTGAGAAGTAATCTGATGCAGCTCTGGCATTCCCAAAGTAGATTGTGTGTCCTTCTGACAGCAAAATCAGTTTATCAAACATGTGGAATAACCTGCTGGATGGCTGATGGATTGTTGTCAGCACTGTGCGCCCTGTCTGGTAAACAATTATACAAAAAAATCAGTATCCCGGTTTACACTTCTCTTAGACAATTTAATTCGTAATTTTCTTCTCTTGATTGATGGGTTCACATAAAAAAATTGTATGGAATCTGAAATCAGCTTGCTCCACCACATGATGCTCTTGGAGGACATGATGATTATGATTTGGTAGATACAATAGGAAACAACAACAACAACGAATTGACACTAAAAGTGACAAATTTATGACCGAAATCATCCTGAAAAAGTCCCAAAGAAGCAAGTCATTATTCTAAGTTCACCTGAGCTATGGACTTTATAACTTGGATGATGCGCAGCGCAATCGTGGAGTCCAAGCCAGATGTAGGTTCATCCAAGTATAACAAGGAGGGATCCACTAGAATTTCATGACCAATGCACACCCGCTTTCGTTCACCACCTGAAATACCTCGCAAGAAGGGTCCCCCAATTATTGTGTTTTGGCACCTACACAAACAACACAGCACAATTCCATTCATAAAAATGTGTACACTTGAACTTTTTTGATGCAATGTTCTTAGATTTGGCTTATTTAACAGGGCCGCAGTGTACTTCAATTGATCCAAGAAGACTAAATCAATGAGACCTTAAATTGATTAGTCCAGTATAAGGAACCCATAAGCAAGTCTTGCAGAAGATTTCATTGAAGATCAACTTCCTTTCCTGAAGAGAATTTATGCTGATATAAGGAGAGGTATTAAGATGAAGAAAAGGATCTGAGACTGGTGATTAGAGGATCTACATCCAGCTCACCTTTCAAGACCAAGATCAACAATGCAATCTTGAGCTCGGGAGATTTTTTGAGAGCGGGTCAAACTGTTGGGTAATCGAAGCAGAGCAGCATACATCAGTGTCTCTCTCACTGTCAAGTTTGGGAATAGAACATCATCCTGTGTCACAAACCCCATTCTGAAAAACCCCCCATCCATGCACCCATATACCCGACCAAAGGTTAATGAGATTGGCACATGCTCCTTCTCATATTTGGGTTCAAGGAAAAACCAAAAGAAGCTTCACAAGTTTACTTGTAAAGAAGCAAGTTCAGCATGGGAGATTTCTCTAATCCAACACACAGACTGAATTCTTCATTTATTTGTACATCATCATTTTTTATGTAGTCAAATTTTTGCAGATTTTTGGCAACTTTGTCTTATATATCTCAAAGTCTGTGAAAGTAAATTCATTCATGTTTCCAAAATATTTACATCAAACTATGAAAAGGAGGTTTGGATACACATCCAATGGATTTCAGCATGTCGAATTTGATTTTTCACATGTGACAATACAATGGCACTGATCAATACATGAAGAATGGGCAGGAAGAAGTACAGAAAAAACAAAGTTTCTACTGCTTGCAAAGTTTCCATGCAGAAATGATAGATCTTCTCACATAGTATGGATTAATTATTATCCACAAGATTTTGCAGAATTAGGCAATAAATAAGAAGATGAATTCTTGTCAAGTGTACATAGTTTGGGACAGACTAGTAACCACATTTGCCTATCAACCAATAACAGTGTTGTTGCACAATTTCAACAGAAAAAATTGGTTTTCTTCTGCAGTTTGTTGCAACCTGTTTTCAATGTGTGGATTAAACTGCTGGCAAACAGCTAGCTTGTTTTTTATCTAAACTGAATTTTTGCAACTTGGTGACTCATGTTTGCAAGGATTTTTGTGAAAAAAATGCACCAAGACTCATCAGATTTCCAGGAATTTTTATTTTTATTTTTTGAATTTGTCATATTTAGACAATTATTAGGTTCCAGCCTAAAGGTCACAAAATTATAGCCAGTATATTTTCTACCTTCCTCTTTTCGGACCATTAGCCAAATTTGGCAAAAAATGTCCTTGTTGGTTGATCACCACTAGATAGTAGAGTGGTTAACATCACAAAATTGACCAAAGAAAAATTTACCTGGGGAAACTTTCTAAGAAAAAATTTAGCGCTGCAAAAACTCACATAAGAAAGTTCTTATGGGGAGCAAGATTTAGCAAATGGAAGTGTCTATTAAAGCCAAGAAATGCTGAAGTGAGAGAGGGAGAGATTAAGAAAAACCCAAAAACGCAGGAAAAGAAGAATATTAAGTTCAGAAGCAGACGAAGAAGAAACGACAAGGGCAAAAAAACAACAAAACAAAAGGGAAAAAAGAGAAAAACAAAAAATAAAGCAACATAACAACATGTCAATCAGTGATTGGAATCAGGGGTTTTTTTGCACCTCAATTTTTGGATATCAAATATTTGGCAAATTTTTTCCCCAAAAAAAAATAGAAAAATTTATTAGTCCAATTAAAACTAAGAATGGAAAATTTGTTTTTGGCTAAATTGGGAATTTAAAGTAGAATGAATGCCCCAATTGTAAAAAAAAATGGCAACAAAAATTGACCCAAAAAAACACTGATTGGAACACCAGCAGTCCACATGATCAAGCAAGAGGTGGCAAGAAAAAAGGGATGATGAAGAAGGTGGCCGTGTGAACATAGATAGCAAAGGGGATTTGAGAGTTCCCAAAACAGATTCATGATCCAGGTACATGTCAAGTTGTCATTCTAAGAATGGTCCGAATTCCAAGGGATGGATGATTCTAGAAAGGCTTCACTCTTGAAAAGGAATCGAGGAGAAGTACTAGTGGACAAGGAGGTGAACTTTTGAGATTCAACGTATTTATAGCACAGGTGGACGATCGATCGATCCAAGCCAATTTCAACGACCAGCACCTAGTAGCCAGCAAGCATCCTCATCGTAAAGTTACAAGTAAATTGGGTTTCAAGATGAACTGGAAACTTGTTTGCTAATTAATTTCCAGAACCCAAATCAACTCATGTTTTTTTCATCATTTCATGCTCACTGGTGGTGTGCAGCAGGCAGACAGACACAGAGCGGACTCGCCCAAACCAACACTTGGGTTGGGTTTGATTCTGCTCAAGTCGGGAGGGGAGTCTGTTAGCTAACTCAACCCCGGCCTCCCCCAAGTTAGCATACCAATTATAATATAGATAACAAGCATGCTCATTAAATTACGGAAAGTCTTGAGATATGCACTAGTGCTTCAGATTCCTAATTCCTTCCTTCCTTGCCACAGAAATCAGGGAGGAATGTCCTGAGAAGAGGGGAAAACAATCTACATATATGCCTAAGCGAGAGATCTGGGATCATGTTCGGAGGAGAAGAAGAGAAGATTTGCACTTGGCCAGAAAGTTCCATTCTAGTGAAGATGATTCATCGAAGCTGGTTTAGGTAGGAAGACTATAGGGTCTCGTAGTATTTCGTGCCACCAAATTCCAGCCACGAATCTGTTTAGAGAGAGAGAGATTGGGTCTGGCAGCCAGTTCTGTAGCTTACCTTCGTTTGAGAGCTTTGTGATAAGGGAGATCATTGTAGGAGATGGTGCCAGAGACCCCAGCATGTAGACCTCTGGCTGCCAGAGCGTTGAGCAACGTGGTTTTGCCAGAGCCTGAAGGTCCCATGATTGCCAGCATCTCCCCTGGTTTCACCATCCCTGTCACACCATCCAAGATGGTCTTCTCCAACTTCTTACGCCCCACGGACGTTGCTGCTACTTGATGATTCTGCTGCATCTCCTGCAGCTTACTACTACTACAACTACTACTACTGGACTTCCTCTTACTCGGCCAACGTCTCCAACACATCATTGCAGTTGCAGCCTGATCTGCAATTGTCACCTTACTCCTTACATCCACAAACTGCTTCCCCCACACCCCCACACCCCCACACCCACTAAACCCAATGAAAAAAAAACAATATGATGCTCAAGCTATAAATTATTGCTGCTGTTCGTGTGCATGCCAGTGATCCGCGAATGTTCACTTTGTATAGATGAGATCAAGATGGTGTACTGTAACAAGTGCTTTTCCCCCAAACCCAATTGTTTAGAGTACTACCTTGAGGATGATGGGCACAGGTGGTTTGCGACCATGGGTAGGCATCACTAGTGTTACAACGTTTGACGATGGATTGCTGATGTTGATATTTTTCTCGGCGGCTCCCATCTGCATAGACTTGCAGTTGTACAAGTCGCTGTACAAATTGCTTCTCTCTTTAGCACTCCAGTTGTCCACCGGCTCTTCTAGTACTGTATCATCCGGTATTGCAATAGCTACTTCATGATGCTTGGACATACTATTTGGCTCGGACGACATGTAACTAGGCCTCGCCATTTTGCTTTGCTCGGGTCTGATCACAAGCAAACTTATTATCGACACCAGCTTCACCAACACAACACGAAAGAAAAGTTTGCGTCCAGTTGAGTAACAATCGCATTCATGCATATGTTAGTTTAAACCAGCCTGTCTCTGTTTGTACTGAGAGAGGGTCTGAGGCAGCTGCTCAACAACAACATAATATAATTTTTGTATTCATGTTGAAAACAGCGCCCAAGAGCTCTGAGCCTTGATCAAACACATCAAAGAAGCTGATCCAGGGGCTGGCAAATTGCAATATACGTATATGTTTGTGTGTGTGTTGAAGTAAACAGAGCTTGCACTAGATTTACTGACACTGAATTCTTGAACAACAATCTAGTACCATACCTGCTCCTGCTGCTGTTCTTCAAAAGCTTGATGATCTGCTGCTGCTTGTGATACTTGTGATGTGGATGATCATATAACTGATGATGCTGCTGCTGCAAGGATGATTGATGATGAAGGAGGACAAGTAGTGGAGGAGGAGAAGCTGGAGCCTACAGGATGGATCACACAAACGAAATTGTTCATCCTCTGCCAAGCTTTTGTAGGAGCCTCATGAGAGTTTGTTTTGGGTGGAATTATTTTCTTTATTTAATTTTGCTGAGTTTTGAGAGTTTGTTTATGGTGGAGTTTTTTTTCTTTCTAAATTTTCTGAGTGTTTTTTTTAAAAACTTCTTGCCAAGTGGCAAATTGAAGAAGAAGAAGTGACTAAGCCACTAGAAAGACCGCCAATTCCATAACACAATAGATGTTGTTTACACGCAACTGTAGTTGTACATAGATCCCATTTACAAAGCATGCAAGATTCCAGCAAGTCTGGTCTAGAAGCTAAATTTTGCTTAGCCTGACACTTGCACAAGCAAGCTTTCTTTATTTTCTTTATCTGGGGAACAAATGGACAAATTCATTGCACAGAGAAACAAGCTTTCAGCATTGAATTAGGCGTTGTGGAGTTGGGTTGCTTGCAGGGCTGATCTGATTCAATCAATCAGTCTATCTCTTGAACAACCATCTAGAGCCCACCTGAACATTTCATTTTGTGTGCTTGCTTTCTTCTAGAAAAAAAAGATCCACCACCACCACCCAACCCAAGTTCCAACTGCAAGAAACAACAACCCAAAAAAAGACAACTTTTTTGCCAACTTTTTTGTTGGGGCAAATTTTTTTGGGAATATCTGCTGCTTGACGGATGATATAATAATCAGTCTATATATCTTTTGGACAGCCATAGAACCCACCCGGACATGTTGTGTGCTTTCTTTCTCATAGAAAAAAGCACCCATCCAAGAAACAATTCCAAAAAAAAAAAAAATGGAATTTTTTTGGCTTGTTGTTATGTATCTTTGCTAGACGCTAAATTATCCCCCATCAAGCTCTGTCCGGCGCCCTTTCTGGGCCTGACAGACAGTGCAGCCCTGCGGAGAACGGTACGATAACGTCTCACACTTTTGTGTTGGGGGGAAATTTTGTTCGAACATGGTCGACTATGATCCGTGTTGGATCTACATGTTAAAAAGTACCCCCAGTTTATATTTATTAGTCCAGATTGAAAATGGTCACAAACAGTTTTGAAAATAAAACTTCATGGAGCCAATGAAAAGGCTCAGCATGCACTCAGGGGTGGTGGGAGCTTGCTTTCTCATAGACAAAAGGAAAAAAACAGCAAACCCTCCCCCCCACCCTTTTGTTGAACAATTTTTATTTGTTCTAGTTTTTTTGCATGTTCCGATTTGACACGCCAACCTTTTTGTATTGCCTGGTTAAGTTTGGAAACATGGGTTTTGCGAATCTGGTGGATCCAGTGAGAAGAATGCACTGTCGTGTTTGTTGTATTATCACACTTGGGTCACGACAAATTTGGATGTGTTCTATCAGCACGTGACACATCATGCATTGGATAGTGAAGGTGATGTCCTTTTTGGGCCAAACTTTATCTTTATCACAAGAGAGTCACGGGAAAAAAGCAACAAGAGGAAGGAACAGGGAAAAAAAAAGGCATGGCCGACCAAAACAATTAAAACAGCACTTCAGAAACACACAATCCCTATCACAATTACCTATCACTTAATTGTCAATTGTGAAAACAAAGTCAACTCTTTTGCACACAACACAACATCATCAACAATAAGAATTGAATGGAATTTGTTTCAGGGAATTGCAATGCCCAAAAAAACCCAAAAGGAGCTTAAAAAGAGAAGGCATAGCTAGCTCAACTTGTGTAACAAAATGACCGACCATCCATCAAAATGCATTATCAGACATAGTTGAACTTATCAAAAAATAGAATGGCAAAATTAAAATATATCTCAATTCTTTTGTGTTATGTTTTTATTAGGGTTTAACGTAAAATAAATGACATAGAGTTTTTAGGCAAGGAACAAAAGTCGTATCCCCTGAGAGCCAAGGGTTGGGGTAATGTGTCTAAAATATAGGATCAAGTTTATATTTCTTTTATAAAAAATATAATTATGTATCTAAAGAACCTTAACTATTTAAATGGAACATCTCTGATTTAAGTTCTAATTCAAATCTGAAAAAAAGTGAATTCTCCAGTTTGATCCCAATGGTTATTTGAAGGAAACTTGAAACCTTGCTAAAACCTGACTTGTAATCTAAACTTGACCTTGTTTAAATCTACAACCTACCAACATGAGCATCCTAACCTTGGATTGACTTCTTTTACATATGGAAAAATAATTCTCTGATTTGTTTGATTGGTATTTGCTAGAGTTTTCCATTTCTTATTTGGTCATTAATTTTGAGTATTTGTTATGTGTTTGACATTTTGAATTACATGCATGATTCAAGCACTAAACTGAAAGTTTGTTAACATCAAAAAAATTGGGAAAACATGTTACCTATGGCAAGATGTGATTTGATTTTGTTGATTAAAAGATTCAAGTCTTGTCTCTGATTTTTTGGTTCAAAGGTGTTGATTTTGAAAAAGCTTGTAATTTAAAAAACATTTGCCGATCAAAAGACTTTCACACTACTTTATTTGTAGTAATAGTTTGTGCTTGAAGAGCATTAGAAATATTAGATTTTTTGGTGAAGGGCTAACCAAAGTGGCACATTATTAAAAAAACATTGAACTTTGTGATGCACCCATAAATAATTAATTATGTGGATTGCAAATAGAAATATCACTAAGAGTATATATATATATTCAATTACCTTGCCAAAAACATTTACACAAGGCCATGTTAAATGTAGTTGAATTTTTTTTATACTTCCCCCATGTATTATAAAAACATTATTTGCATAGTCAGCAAGGTAAATGTAAACAATTTACACTTACCCAATTTTTATATGACAAATATATTTGTATTTACATTTACCCCACCAACATTGGCACATGTATATATTAATGTTGGTAGGTTCTAGGATTTAAGCAAGTTTAGGTCCAAGTCATAGGTCATGTTTTAAGGTCTCCAACCCTAAAGTTTTGAGTTTTGTTTTGAATTTTGTTCAAACCACCATTGGATGCCAAATGAATAATTATCGTTTTTTCAAAATTCAATTAGATACTAGGCTATTTCTCCATTTAAACAAGCTTACATTTTTTACGTAGATAAATATAATTTTATAAAAAAATATAAGATGGGTTTTTAATTCTAAACAAATTATTGCATTAGATTAGTTGTGCATAATCTGAAAACAATCTTGAAAATGAAGAGGAGTATGTAGGGCTTATAGAAACCCCATATCAAAATCTAATGTTGGAAAAATGAGTTTTGAGAACAGAAAAAAGACTTGTAGGGCACATGTCATTTTTACCACAAGAAGAGGTATGGCATGAAATATGGATTGGGGGTCTTCAGAAAAGGCACAATTATAGTTTTTTGCTTGTGTTTAGGTTAGCCAAAAGATGCCATCAAGATTTTAGTTTATTATGTATTATAATACTTGTTATACATCACCTTTTTTGAACAAAAGTGGTTCACCCTTAGAGTGCTTTCACCTTCTAATTCAATTTCATTAATATAGAAAAGCTTAGACTTTTGCAATGATTTCTATGTTCATGTTGTTGTGTGAATTTTCTATAGTATTAGAATATGATGAAATGAATTATCATCTTGTTTCTGGAGTTTTTTACTATGTATTTTGAAGTGCAAATTTTGGTTATATGAAATAACCATGAATCTAATGTTTTAATGAATGGTAGAATTAAATGTGTTGAAAATCAAGGCAAAAATAATGAATGTATGCATGTGAAGTGCAAATCTATTGTTATAGTGGTGTAGAATAATTCTATAGGAATTAAATTCACTTTTACCATATGCTTTAAGTTCTACTTGAACAATAATTTCCAACTACTTCTAATGACCACCAACCATAGAAGATATTTTCCAAGCACTTATTCCAATAACTTGCAAGCATAATAGGTTTTAAACATTTCTAATAAAGTGCAAGCTTAATGGATGTTTTGCAAGCATTGTTAGTAATTAATACATATATAATGGGTGTTTTCCAACACTCCTAATCACTTGCAATCACATTCATGTTCCAAACACTGATTTTTTAAATTTTAATTACTCGTTATTGAGTATTTATTGATTATTGATTATTGATTATCTACTATTTATTAATAATTATTAACAATTATATATTAACTAATATTAATTATTATTAATTAATAACTATCAATTATCAAATATCATCTAATTAATTTATTAAATTTAAATATCTACATATGCTTAAAGGTAACACATAAGGGTCTATTCACGGTTGGGGTACACATCAGGAACCATGAACAAATGAAGACCCCACCAATAAAAATGATTCCTATGCAATAGGAAATCAAATATCAAATAATAATTTTGAATGTGAAAATTTTTCCCATGTGTTGGGTGAAGATGAAGTTTTTGTCATTCTTAGATGTAGTCCTAGATGAAAAATTAGTGCTAGTTTCAAATGGAATTTTTTTTTATGTTATTTTTTTACGCCATTTTCCTTATGCATTCTTTCTAAATTTCCCTCATGTATTGTTGTTGCACCATGTTTGTGCAATTCCAAATTTCCCTCCAACAATTTGACAACATGTTTGCATAAGTGTTTGAAGTTGCTTTCCTTGCAAAAAATTTCCCACATAATGAACCTTGATAACTTTGTCATCTCAATGATAAAATCAAGAAGATTCCATCTTTTCATCAATAATGTTCTCTGTCTTGTACATGTATTAAGCTTGAACATGCATTGGTCAAGCATCTTGGAGAAGAAATCTTACATGCTTACAGACCACAAATCCCAACACCACAAGCTCTTTGGTGTGTGTTTACATGGTAGTTCGTACTTTCATAAAAATGTGAGAAACATTGATTCTGCTATTATTTGATCTGATTTTAACTTAGTACTTTATAGATTTGACAATGGTTTTTATTAGCATGGGTTTTGACAGGAATGGGGTAGTGTCCATATGATGTTGCTTGGTTTTTAACAAATTGAGGCTTATAGAATTCAGGTGAAGATGTTTTATCAATCACAAGTGCTAACATTTGGTACCCCAGAGATAAATGAGTTTTTTGGGCATATGACGATCACCCATATAAGGAATTAGTAGGAAACATAGTTGAGTTGTATTACAAGGTCATTAGGAAGGAGAAAATATGCAACAAACAACTATCGTTCACATTTGCGAAAGCAATTATAACTCAATCGAAGGGCACACCCATCAATTGGGCGGCCTTTGGCGTTCACACAATGAAGTAGCAAATCATGTCGAATAAAACAAAATAGTTGGCAACAAAGGTTAAGTCAAACAAAGCTATTAAAAAAGCTTCATTGAAATTGAAGCAAAGAATACCATTGTCACCCAAGGTTTTGCTAAACAATTTGCAAATAGAAGAAGACATGCAAGATCTTGTCACATTAGGTCAAATCAAAATAGAAAAGAAGAAAACCCTTTCAAATTTTTTTTGGCAACAAGGGTCAAAATGTAAACCCCCATCTCTAAAGACAATATGCCATCCTAATTGGTTTGCAACAAAGGTAGATGTAATCAAGGATGTTTTATAGTCCAAGATTTTTTTTTTAAAACACATGAAAGGAAAGGTTGAAAAGTTGTGATTAGAGAAAGAGGATATCCTAAGTCTATTTAGGCAAAATCAGTATGCAACACAAAACATGCATGTGATGTACACCCAAGTTTTTCAAGACTTAGAATTTTGTGATGGACAGATCCATGCTTTAATGTCCGATGTAAAGGTCCATGAGGAGAAGGAATCAATTTTGAAATTTAGGTTTCAAGGGATTTCAAGGTCTAGAGAAGATGAATCACATAAAAAATTCTTGGAAAAAAAACTTTCGGATTATCAAATTCTAATCATGCACAAGTCAAACAAGCTCAAAGATGCATGATCTGATAGAACACTGGAGTTCAAGAATGAGAAATGGTATGCCAAAAGGTTTTAGGTGTTTTCAAAAGAGTTTAAAGCTTTAGAATGTAAGTTGTCTAATTTTGAAGTGAAGTTTGAGAATGCTTGTAAAAGTGTTCTTTTGTTATAAAAGGAGATTATAAGCATCAACAACCAACTGTAGAAGATGAAAAATGGTGGAGGGGCAAGTCTTTATCCTCTACCATTGTTTTGTAGTACCATTGTTCCTTTGAAGAGGTCATTCGATCTCAACGCATGTCCATTGTGTGGACTCTGGTATGCATGCAACAACTTCATAACAACTGAATGTGGACATACTTTCCACCCTTGGTGTATGGCAACACATGCGGCCTCTTCACTAAAATGTGCCATCATTGGTTGTGATTTTTATTTCATAAAGTAGTGGTGTACAACATGGGGCATTTGTGTTATGGGGAAGGCAGATGTTTCAAGGATTTTTGGCAATATACCTTTTATTGCCCAAAACAACAAAAGCTTGTTGAAAGATCCAATGTTTATATTATATGGTATGAGATTTCACTATATCCTTTTGTTTTTGTTTTTTTCAAACATTTACATCATTTTCATGATTTTAAGTTCTTCACTACACCATTGAATTAATCAAGTCATATGCTTTTGTTAAGGTCTAGAAGCCAGAGCTTATTTTTGGTTCATAATTTTCTTTCAAACTTCTTATTTATGATGTCTTGAATTTCTTATCATTTCAAATAGGGCATTGTTTAGCAAAGGACTTGAGTTTTAAGTTTCTTATGATTCCATTTCCATCTAATATTTTATTTTTAATGTCTTTGAGTTTTTTATAATTCTAGATTATGCATTGTTCAACAAAGGACTTGTGTCATAAGTAGATCTTATTATTCCATTTAAGAGCACTTAAGCAATGGCCTTAAGTCCTAAGGTGTTTATCTAAGTCTAGTTATAGCAATAAAGGAGAGGAATAAGAGGACCTATGTCCTAAATTTTGTTTGATTCCAGTAATCTAGTACTAAAGTAATGGACTTAGGTCCTAAGGTGTTCATCTAGGTTTAGTTATAGCATAAAAGGGGAGGAGTAAAAGAAGCTATGTCCTGAATTTTGTTTGATTCCAATAGTTTATTACTAAGGCAATGGACTTAAGTCCTAAACTATTCATCTAGGTTCAGTTATAATAGTAAAGGGGAGGAGTAAAAGGACCTATGTCTTGAATTTTGTTTGATTCTAGTAACCTAGTACTAAGGCAATGCTCTTGGCTCTTGAGTTTTTCCTATCATTTTAGTTAAGGTATTGACCTACCATAGTTATGCCCTAAGTTTTTTTAACTTCCATTTTATGTACTAGCATAATTAACATGTGTTTTAATGTATTTTGGAAACTATAACTTTGTTGTTAAATCCAAGAACTATGTCTTGAATTTGAACTATGACATGTTTCTAATGCAAGTATTCAATTTTGATTTTTGTCCTAGACCTTGAACCCTAATTTCCTTCATTGTCTTGAACATTTACATCTAATCTTTTGATTGCTTGTTTGCTTGGTTGGAGTAAGGATTGAGTTCTTAATTACTGAGTAGGGTGGCTCAAATTTTGACCTTGATAATAATAAAGGCGATTCACAATTGAATACAAAAAATAGTGAAAACAACCTTTCTTTAAACATACAATTGTTATCTGTTGCAGGTCCTAGCTTGCTTCAAAAGAATGATGCAACTACTTTAGAAGCAACAAAAATTACTAAATGTGTAGTTTGTTTTGACCATCCATCAACAACATCAAATGAAGTTTTTTTTTTTCTAGATTCCCAATTAATATTGCAAAAAGACATTCCAAGTTGTGCATTTTAGCTTTTAGATGATTGAAGTATGAAAAGTTAGACATAAAGACTTTTAGTAAAAAAAAATGTCCCAATATGTATTCAAGTTCTAACTTGCCTTTTGTTGCAGCCATGAGGCCATGTAGATTTCTACTTTGGATGTGTCTAGGGCTTAACATCATGTCCCATTTGCACTGAAGCCATAGTTGGATGGCATATGAAGCCATTAGTCACACCATTGGTCAATCCTTTGGTTCTTTCATTAACAAAGGCATTTGACGCATCACTAGATCCCTAGATAGCCAAAATAGAAAAGAAGAAAAGAGGGCCTTCAAAGGGGAAGGCAAAAGGTGCAAAAAAAATACAAATTGATGATATATTGGATGATGAGTGAAGCTATGATTTTGAAAATGGCATTGATAGTGATGAAGAGCGTGCTAATTCAATCCAATGGTGTGCAACTTTTTCATCTCATGGTGCTAGTCTCGATGTTGGTCTTAATCATGGTGGTGATCTTGATGTCAATCTTGATCATGGCATTGGTGATCTTGAAGTTGGTCTTGATCATGGCACTAGTGGTCTTGACGCTGGTTTTGATGATGGTGGTGCTCTTGATCATGGTGCTATAGCTCATGATGATGGTCTTGATCACGGTGCTACCGATCCATCAAAATCAAAGGGCGAGTTACGAAATATCGACGATCCTAAACTGCTAGTCCCAAATTTAAAGCTCATAATAGCAAATTTGAACCTAGGTTTGTCACCCCATAAAATTTTAGGCAAGACCTTGGCAAGTATAAATTTTGACTTGGATAATGCATCAATTCGAAAACCTCTAGCAAATTTTTTTGCAACCCTTAATGCACCACCTATGTCAACTAAAACTCAGTTTTTAAGCATGCATTGGTGCTTAAACCTTGCAAGCAAAGAAATGCCATAAATCCCAATTTGAAAACCATGTTTCAACTTACACGGGCTTTTAAACTTACCCAAAATTCAGTACTAATATGCAAGAAGGCTAGGATTTAGACTGGATGTAGTTATGTAATTAAAATGCATGTGATTTGTACTTGAACATCAAACTAGTATACATTAATATATATGGGATTTCAACTACTATTTGAAGTCATTGTTGTTACATGAACTATTATTCATTTGTTTTGCGTACCACATTGTTTCATTTATGTATGAAGAAGAAATCAAATGTAGAAAACAATTAATGGTAATCATAGTAGATAATGTTGGTGGTTAGATATGTAAATTACACCCGATACATGTAATAAACCTCTGCAAAAATGCCTTTCAACTCCAACTTGAAAGGCTCAAGAGATATGAAGTAGATGTTGGGAGAGATGATATTCTTTTGGGGGGGAAAAAAGGCTTAGGTATTAGGTAGTGAGGTTTACATTCATAATTGTTGTTGTCATTGTTGGTGGGATTTTGGGGGAAAGACTTTTGATCATGAGGGAAAAAAAGAAACATAAAAAAAAGTTATGGTGAAAGCCCTCTTGATGGTAGTAGTTGTAACACCAAGATAAGCAATGGGACAAGGAGTTACAACTTTGTTGGAACAGCTAGACTGCCATTACCTTACACCTGATGGTCCCTTGCTACCAAATCCGCATATCTTCACCTTGTTCAAGTGGTCACATGAACCCATACCTTTCTACCCATCATCTTGCCACTTCTCTATTTCTATTTTGTGAAGGAATCAAATTATGGGTTAGGTTGGTCCAAGTGTTTTCTTTTTTCTTCTTCTTTTATTTTTCTTGTTATTGTTATGGACATTGAAGGTTTTGTGGGTGTTTTCTATTTTTTGGGTGTGAAAGCACATGAAGAGATGGCTAGAGAAAGATTACGGTATTTGGAAAGTGTTAAGTATGTTGATAGTATCACCACTAGCATCAACTTAATTAAACACCACCACTATTATCCACACCACAACTACCAACATACAAGTGCCAATGTTGCCTCCACGAGTGGCACTCAAGTTAAGGTCGTGGAACCTAGTGTAGGAAGGCTGGCCAACTAGTTTTTGGGCATCTTGCATGCATAGGGTTGCAACAGACCCACTTGAGTTGTTCAATTTTAGCAAGTGTAAATTTTCAACATTTCATTATTGTTATGCACAAATTGCTACCAATGTATTATGTGTAGGAATCTAATTGATCAACCTCAATCTAGGGCTTTTGTGTTCTTGCATAATCAAATGTCTTTGACCTTGAAAATAATGACTTACATATTCTCAAATTCAATGATTATGGATTTGTTTTAATTTTGTTGGTGCATCACAACTATGTGTTTGAACATTGTAATAAAATAACATAGGGTATCAAACAACCTTCACACCAGAAATAAAGGGTTGTTTGCACAACAAGTGTGATAAACTTACAACTGCGCTTTGAACCCAATGACATTGGTAAGTGAAGGAAAAGTTCCAAGTTTCAATTGAACATGAACAGATTGAAAGATTGGTCATTTATTGTTATGTGTTGTGACTATACCATGCTTCAAAACTCCTTTGTGTCTACTGTAAGGTTTGCAAATGTTGCTAGTCCACATCCATCCAATAGTTTGTAACTTCTTGAAATGTTAATAAAAAAAGGTTTTCCTAGTGTTGCCAATTCATTCTTGGACTTCATGTTTTCCAAGGGATTTTTCAAGTGTGCTATTTTTTCTTGAACAACACAAGGTTAAACTTACAATTGAAGATGCAGAGGTGGAAAAAAACAACCTTTTTTATGGATCTCTATGCAACAAATCATAAATTTTTAAAGTATTACAATGTATTAAACCTTTCCTTCACTTCTTGTATTTGTGTTTTGGCTCTCAGGTTTCAACATATAACTCCAACATATTAGAAGTATTGTAAATATTGTTTTCCAAGGTGCTAGCTTTGAACAAATTATTTCCTTGTCTTCCATTTTTCTTTTCCTTTTGTCCACCTAAAATTTATCTTAGATTGGGCTTGGTTGGTGCATGGAAAGGTACTCCATAGCAAATCTTAAGGATTCTATTGAGGAGTTCAAGTTGCAACATCAACATGAATATGTAGGTGTCATTTCTAAATTCTTTCATGTATTAACATGTAGATCTTGGTTGAAAATGGTTGATATATGTTCAATCTTATTGTAACCTAGATAAGAAATGCAATCAATACATGTGAATTTATTCATAGAGCGAGGTTGTGTGTTGGAGGTGACAAGATGGTATGAAGAAGGAATGGTTATGTAAGAGTTGCTAAACAATGAGCACCAAGTTTAGGGTAGTGTTTTGTCTATTGTGGATTTCCATTTGATGAGCCAAAAGAGTTGTTCATGAGCTTTAGTAGGGCACCCTATGCTCCTGAAAAAATAGAAATGCATGAGAGAGTTGTTTTTTCATGTGATTTACCATCTCTTTGTTTTCTTGTAAAGCTATTTATATTGGAATGTATTTTCTTTTGGTATGCAAAATGTTGGAATATTTTTTTTTATGGGACACGTATATGCAAGAATCATTGCTTGCCCTTCATAAAATTAGGTATGTGATAAATGCATTCAAACTTTTCAAAAGTCCCCTGCTTCTTGCTCATTGAAATCTCAAGTCTTCACCACATAGCCTACATGAATTACATTTTGTTCTTGTATTTTCTCCGCTTGTAGTAGTCTAGATGCCACGTGCTTTGAATGGTTCATAAATCTTCTCTTCAAGTGGTAGGACACTTCAATCAAATAGCTTGAAATTGTGACTTGCACAAGGGCTATGTTATGAAAGTAAATGAAGAGGCAACTGCAACTTATAACTGAACGGTAATTTCACTAATAAAAATCAGCCAAAATGTAACCACTTCATTTGCAACTACATGCAACTTGTAGTTGTTTGCGACTAAATTTAGGAATATTTACAACTGTAAGACCAAATTTCAACTATTTTGGTCATTCTTACAACTATGATGCAACTATTGGAAACTTCATCCTATCGATTAGATGGTTATTAGGTTCATTTTCATCCATGAATATATTGATATGTCCCATTAATTGCAATAGTCACCAAATTAGTCACATCCTAAAGGTAATCTATAATGATATAGGGATGTATTTTTATGTATGTGTTAAAATTATATTTACAATATATATTAGAAATATCAATAAATATGTATTTGAATTTGATTTTTTTTTAATTTAAAAATATTATTTGATCTAAATTATTATTTTCAATTGTAACAATTAATATTTCAATTTTGAGTTTTTAAATTAGAATTTAAAAACTTATTTGATTTGAAAATCGAAAGTGCAATTCCAAATTATTATTTTGGATTCTCAGAATTAATATTTCAATTTAGAAAATTATGAATTGAGTGTAAAAATGGACATTTCAATTTTGAATCTGAAAATTGACATTTCAATTCCAAACTTTTTTATTTAAATTCAAAGACTTATTTCATTTAAAAATTGATATTTGAATTCTAATTTTTTTTTTTGGAATCTAAAATTAATATTTCAAGTCTTGAAATCATTGTTTGAGATTTAAGGTTTTTTCTACTAGTGTTACCGATAATGAATCACTTTAAAAATTAATTAGAATGATTATATTATTACTTATAAGTTACACTAAATTAATTACTTTTAAATTAAAGTATATAAACTATTTTTACATTAATTATAATATCTATAATTCGACTAAATATAAAGAAGAAAAAACATTAGGTATTTATTTATCTTTGAATTATGTATTAACAACTTGTGAAAAACTAGATAGTTAGTTAGTTAAATATTAAGAAGTTATTATTTATTTAAGTAGTTGATAATGAATATTTAATATTTTTAATGTAAATTTTATTTTAAATATATGTTTATTTTAATCATTATTGATTAAAAGGTTATTTAATTATCTAGTGAGCCATGTATTTGAATTGTTTATAAATCTAAAAATTAAGAACAAAAGGCATGAGGAAAGTTTTGGAGTTGCAATTTAGTTGTGAAGAAGTTGCAACTTCAAAATTTATCCCAATTATTTGTTTTCCATTCCTATTTTGAACATTATATAAACAAGGGGTGTGGTTATCAAATTTCACATTAAGAAATTTGTGCACATTGGATGAACCAATCAAAAGGCTTAACCCAAAATCAAAAGAAAAATTATGCACAGTTTTAAACTATCAACCTCCCCAACCTATTTATCTACCTAGTTAGGTAGGTACATAGTATGACCTACCCACCTAAGTCAAGCTATGTACTTACTTACTTAAGTACCTACTTATATGAATAGGTATTTAGCCTAAGAAGGTAGACCTACCTACCTACCTTTTTACCTAAGTAGGTAGGTAGGTATGTAGCCTAAGTTTGTAAGCACATATTTATGTTCCTACCTGGGCACCTACTAACCTAATATTAATATAGTATATTAAATTCATCTTAAGGTGCCATGTGGCATATTTACATTGGGCCAAGTGTCATAATATAGGATCATCCAAGCATTTGAATTGAACGTCCTAAATTATTTCAAAATAATAATAATTATTATATTTTAAATAATTCAAAATTAAAACACATGGCAACACATCATTTGCTTCAATTGTGACCAAAATAGTTGCATCGTAGTTGCATGTGACAATACTTATATAATGGAATCAAAGGATGAACTTGTATTTGTTGATTTTTTCTTTCATCCAATACCCCTTATCATTTGCAACTAATTTTCATGCAACTTGTTTAAGGTGACTAATGAGATTTTAGTCGCAAATGTTGCTTGTGACTAAATTTTAATCGCAAAGAGCAATCGAAAATACATGTTTTTCTTCTAGTGTGTCCATTCAAAATCTCTGGTTCACCACCAAGGTTATTAGAGTTTTATGCCATTCAACTATGAATATCATTGTTGAATGTTTTATGTTGGATTCCCCCATTTAATTTAGCTTGTTAAAATTACTTGCTAGATTGGTTTCTTAATTTTAGTGACTTCTCTATCTCTAGATTGTATACAACTCTTTCTTTTAGGTCATTCCTTTCCCCATTTTGAGGCCAAGGTTGTCTAACTATGAAAGTTTGTTGTTACACAATATCAATGGTTGTTCATCTTGTTTGTTCATTACATTTATGTCAATACAAATTGAAGTAAATTAGACCGTGATGCAAGCTACTTCTTTAAACACTAGCCTTTTAATTGCTACAAAGATTATCATATGGCATTCACCTTTTAGTTCATAAAATTAGACACTCATTTGCAACATTTGTGTTAATATCTACTATGTCAAGCATTTTCAAGTTGTTTGCCATTAAAAACTTACAACAACTAGAATTATATACTATTAACTTTCTTGATTAGTTGTGTTTCTTGAGTTTTGAGTGCTAGCCATAGTTCAATTGAAAGATATTGAAATTTTTCTTGCACACCTTACACATTTAATCGTAGACATGTACTTTCACATAAATTAACCAACAAGACCATCTTTAATAGCATTCATGGCAGACTTTAAAAAATCAAGTATTATAGGGTTGTTTCTAAGCATTTCATAGAAATTGATAACTATTTCCTCCTCAAGAGCTTTGACTTTAATTGTAATCAATAACCAAATTATTAAAGGCCCAAAATTTTAGTATATAGGGTAAACCAAAATCCAAACATGTTGATGAATACATCAAACTTGAAAAACTCACTTGAAATTAATGTTAATTATGAAAGATTGATGTCATATGATAATCTTTGTAGCAATTACAAGCTTACAAACAAAATTTTATTTCAATGAGACCCTTAGAGCTCCTTGAGAAAATAAAACCATGCCAAAGAAGTAGGCATCATGCAACCAAATATAGATACTAGTGTACATTTGTTAATCAATAGTCTTTGCTAACAATCTATGTAACAACCCACATTGATCGATGGTAGGCGTTGAGAGAGTCCATTTTGGTTGATGCTTGCCTCTTTGGACCACATGAATACTGTTGTAGATCAATCACTATTCACAATTGCTAGATATAACCAACAACAAATTCATCAAAATGCTTATAAAATCCTTAAGTATATAAAATTGAACTTTAGCATATAAACCACAAAACATCACATGGACAAATGCACTTTCTAAATTGACATGCACATTTACATTGAAAAGGCATTTCTTAGTGCACTGTAAGGAAGGTAACTAGGACATGTATTGTAGTTAAAGCAAAAATGAATTTGAATTGGAAAAATTCAACATTGGCCTTATTCATCATCAGATCAACATTCCTATGTTGCTCCATAACATAGGTAATATGTTCTAAGGCGCTATTAGGTGAAGTATAAACAATGACATCATCCTTCTGTTTGTGCATAGCTTGTATCATAGAGAACTTGGAAGCACAAACCAGATGAAAATAGATGAAAGCTAGACCTTTGTCCGTAATCAACACATATGATAACTCCCTTATACTTGATTACTTATAATATTGACTAATAATAATCTCATTTCCCTTTTCAACAAAATTGCCAAAGACATTAGGCCTTGAGTCTTATTCTACAATATGTAATTATTTGACACACTACAAGATGAAGAAATCAACTCTATAAATGCCCAATGCAATCACCACAACAAAATTGTCTCCAACTCTTAAACCTACAAGCAAATCATTATTGTATTTTTGTACTCCCCAATCATTCTTATCATATTCCACATCACAAACAACATCTAGTGCCACACAAGGCTATAATGTGACCAACCTCCATGGTTCAACATAGCCCTTTGATGTACAATCACTTGGCACAACATCTATGCAATGATGGTAAAAGCAAGAAAACTCCTTGACCTCTAAAAAGACATTATTTGATGCACTTACTACTCACATTGAATGCATACTCTAAGAGCTTGTCGCCATCTTACAATCAACTCCTCAAGTTTTGTTGAAATCCCTTTCTTTCACTTCCCAAAAGGTTTGTCCAACATGCTTTCTAGCAACTTCATACATAGCATGAAGTTGGTCCATTGACCTTTGGAGGTATGAAACTACATCATTAGCATTCTACAAGTTCTCACAATGAGGTTTCAATTGTTATTTCCTAATGGTTTGTTTGAAGCATGCCCCTACACCATCATGTGGACCTTTTCCATGGCATGTACCCCAATAGTTCCACTGCATCATGCAACCAAAGGGGAACTTTGGACAAATTGTCAGCTAAGGGTACATAGCCACATGGAGCCAATTCCTCGCACCCTTGAATTGACTAGCACAACCATCACTCCATAATGCATTGCAAAAAACCGATCATGTGAGGTTATGTGGCCCCAATGCAAGCTAAATGCATGCTACACAAATTGGTTATCATGTTTGTGATCATTTAAAGGATAATAATGATATTTTATATTTAGCTATAAACTGTCTGGATCCAAGGGGTCCCATGTTAGGTTAACTTGATAAGTAATATGCACCAAGATAGATAATTGAAAATTGAACCAATGTTGTTCTTGTATGTCATCTTGGTGCTTGAAAGAGTAATTTTCAATGAAGTCATCAACAAAAGAACTTCACCTTCTTTCAACATTTCTAATGACACCTTGTATTGCAAATCTTGCCATCTTGCTACATGATTATGCATGACAAAATTAAAGAGTTTTGGGGCAACATACTCTAGAAAATGTTGTGGGGTTGTCAACTTACTAACAAGATGAACAACTTCCTTTGGTTTTCCTGCCCTAATCTCACCTACAAGAACTTTTTGGAAACATCTCCAAGCCATTAAATTGTCATTAGCTAGGTCCACCTCTTTGTTGCAAAGTGGCAAAATGTGGAACCTTCAATTTGGACACTTGCCCTTAACACAATCTAGATTGAACCATTTTTATCTTAAAACCTTGGGGCACAAAGTCTTCTCCCATAGGTTAGAAGCCTTTTCATATGTATGGAAAGTAGTTTGAGAACTAACTACCTTTTGTTAGAAAGTTCCAATATCAAGATTTGCACAAAACGACAAGCATCTACACTTTCATGTGGAGTTTTGTAAGCCATGATGAACACCTACAACATGCATATCATTAAAACCCACTTTGATCTCTGCCATTTCTTAGTGGTACTTACAATAGTAACTATTGAAATCTTGCAATTTTTTCACTAAAAAAGGCTTCAATTTGCCAAAGGCAGTTAATCCAATTTCAACATTAGGGTGCATTGCTTTGAATCTTGTGTAAAAATCTAGCTGCAAAAAAAACTAGAATTGAATTAAGTGAGTTAAACAACCATTGTGCACATGCCTCCATCAAAATAAGTTTAATGTATGCAAATTAGTTGCCACCAAATCTAAGACAATATAACTTGAGTGTTTACTTGCCACACAATGCTTATATAACTGAACTAAAACTGCTCTTGAGCTCTTAGATTGAAACATTAAATCCTTATTTGAATGTTATTTGTCCTAAGTATATACAATCACCATCCAAATCTAGGATGTTATTCTTGAACAATAAATGCACATTCTTGGACTAAAGAACTTATGTCTTAAATACTTACCATATATTTCTTGGACAAGAAATAGAAGTTAGTGTGGTCTTACAATTCAAACATTTTGAATTCCTAAATGTAAATTTGAAATCTTAGTACTAGGACCAAGTAGAATCTTGAGATCTTGGTATCAAGTATCAAGACTAACTATAATCTTGAGTTCCTGGTATTGGAGGACCATGTACAATCTTGAGATCCTAGTTTCAGGTGCCAGGACTAGCTACAATCTTGAGTTTCTGGTACTAGAGGACTAGGTACAATCTTGAGATCCTAATTTCAGGTATTAAGACCCAACTGCAATCTTGAGTTTTTGGTACCAAAACCAAATACAATCTTACGATCATGGTATCAAGTATTAAAATGCAACTACGATGTTTAGTTCCTAGTACCAAGACCAAGTGTACGCTTGAATTCCTGGTAGTGCATTATAGTTCTATAGATAAAGACTATGGTCGTAGGAAGTAATGAAAGTCATCACTACAAGATCTAAAGTCCTGTGAACTTATGGAGACTAATGGGTCAAGAGTAAAATAAAATAAACAATACAAAACAAAGGAATAATGCCTAGAAATTTTCCTTGTGCAATATCATGTGTCCTACAAGGAGTCTTTCAACACACTTTTAATCCCCGATAATGTTAAGATTCCTTGATAATCTTATACAAAGAATGAATTAGTCATGAACATGAAGACCTTCGCATTACATTTTGAACTAATCCTACCTACAACTTTGACTGCAAGGACAATGTAAAGGATAATGAACATACTAAGCATAAACATGTTAAAGTAGGCCAATTGGTGATACTTGCTCAAAAAGTAAAAGTAGGTGAAAAGTGAAGGTTGCATTTTTGAATTTTAAGGCATTTAGTAATGCTATAAATTTTAGAATGTACTTGCTATATTAAATAAACCATATATGGTCATATTTCATGTATTCTATTACTTTCATCATTTTATTTATTTATCGCAAATCAATGTTTGGTACTTTTTCAAAATCAAACTATTCAAATGTTGTGATATTGATGTTTCAGTTATCATGCATATTGATGTATTTTTAATTTTAAACTTGAATATTTCAATTATGATAATGTGAAGCCTCTAAAAAGTAGTTTTCCAAATTAACAAAATTATGCGTCTAAAACATGATTTTCTATATGAACCCAAACATTATTACTTGCATATAATATGTCAAAACAATCCATTAACAATTTGAAAGTAGGACATATGAATTCTTTGGTCAAATGATAATTAATTAATATACTTTTATGTTACTTTGTGCAATATGGGACAACAACATAAATATGGAATGTAGAATGAAAGTAGGTTGGAAAAAGGAAACACAGAATCTTAAGATTTAAAAACATATCCATACCATCATCCTACATACATTCATGTGATTTTTTTGTATGTTTTTAAAGATTAGGTTCTACTTTCTATGCTTCAAAGTTGACATTTTGTGTTTTCTACTGCAACTTATACTTTTTTGGCCTATTTTTGTATGCTTACACCCTATTAATTGGTCCATCAATTTGGGACTCACTTTATTTCCTTTTTTAAAAAAAATACTTGACTCTAAACATAAATTCAAGCTAAATCATTCTCAAAATCTCAAGAGAACTCACAATTTGGTTTTCTATCAAAACTACAAGAAACATTCCTTGGAAGATTGGCAAATTCTTAAGGACTTTTTACAAAGGCAGACTACAAGTATGTTTGAAATCTTGGTTGTTTATCAAAGCTACAAGAAAAATGAGTATAAAATTAAACAACAAAAAGTTTGTAATAAAATCGAAATGAAAAGAAAAGAATTTACAAAACAAAAATTGTGTTAGAGACAAAAATACGTACTTGGTTTTCTTGCAAAAAATGAATAGCATGTTTTTTCCCATGTATTTGGAGAAATAAAGTGGCAAACCACATCCTTCACATTCAGGCTCACCCTAGTCTCTTTTGTCCACCATCTTACCACAATCTATTTGACATTCTCATTCATGGCATCATTTTGTTGCTTTCTATTAGACTTCACCCATTTCACCCCTATAGTCTCAATAGTTCCCTATGTTCCATGGCTTGTTGAATGGATCTATAATTCAACCCTACACAAATTTTGGCTACTTGCATACTTGAATTATTTTGTGTAAAAATAATTGTTGTTGCAACAATGTGGTGGGCATAGTAATGGTCTTTGCCCTTCCTATACTTTAATTCCTTTCATGTTGCTTCAAGATTTTCACAAATCACCTCACATTGCTGTAGCTTCTTCTCCTTCGCTACAAAATCAAGCATTATAGGTTGTAAAAAAGGTTGTTTGAAACATTTCTCTATAACCTTTTTCTAGTATTCAATCCCCTCATGGGATGTGAATTTATGAAGGATCAATGCAACTTATTAAGCATATGCAGCAAATGTTCAATCACGATTGGACACACTTTCCACAACGGTCACAAATTCTTCTCTCAACCTGACTTCTTTGGCTATTTGCATTGCTTTGTGCTTTTATCTCTTGGCATTCAATTTTAACCTTTTAGTGACCTCCATAGCACATTAACATCTAGTCAAATCCCTTGTAGCCTTTCTTGCACACTTGTTCGCCATGCCCAAGATGAAATGAATTATCCATCACAAGTAACAATAAGTGTTGAAAAAATCAGCATGCGAAGTTCTTATTAATGACTAAAGCCCATTGCACAATGCATATATCATTTGAACCAATAATGAAATAACCGAAAATGAAAGAACTTAAAACACATTTGTACTTAATTATATTGTGAAATGATATGATTCTGCAAGGTAAAAACCATATTTCATAATAGACTTGTAAATAATGTTTAAAGTTTTGTAACAATTATGCACACTTATTTTCTTCACTCCATTTTTATTTGTTTTGAGCACAAGGGGTGCACTTGTTGCACTTATAATTTTGAGCATCTTGTGAGGCTACAAATCAATAGTTATTTCCACATGAGTTGTTTAATGACCACAATTGTACAAAATTTCCCAATGTTAATTGTGGCTACTTTAATCATATCCTCTAAACCTTTTTTTGAATAATTTAGATTGCTTTTTGAATCAAGATGCTTCTAATGAACCCCATCAAACTAGAGTATTAGATCTTTCAAATAATACTCCTACTCCATGCACATTTCTGCTATTTGAATGTTTTCTATTTTATAAAGATGCATTTGTATCTGCACTCAAAAGAAAAAAACCTAAAATTCAAGATTTAGGCATAATCATTTTCCAAAGAACATAATAATTTGGTGATTACATGCCCTAGTTCTAAATCAAACTTTAGACATGTTTTCTTGAATAGAAGAAAATAACTAGATTCGAATATTTTCAATGTTGATTTGTTTTTCAAGTTTACATATATATTGTGAAATTGTCTTTAATTTTTGTTTTTCTTTCACCGAGTGCAAATGGGATAACATGAGCCACATTTGCCTTCTTTTTTACTATTTTTGTGTCTGCTTTTTGGGAAATGTTCCTAGAATATTCTTGGAATATTCTTGAAAAAGTCTTTTAATTAGAAAAATTCATATTATTTTATTTAGGTTTATGTTAAAATTTTGGTAAAAAATGTCATTTTCAAGAAAATGGAAATCCATTTACAAGTCCTTTTATTGCTCAAAAGCAAGTGCTACAATGCATAATGAATGGATTTTTATTCATTGGATTAATTTCAAATTAATTCACATGTTCCCATTATATACTAAAAATACAACCATATAAAAAAATCTTACAATTTCAACATCAAATAAAATTATGACCTTAAAACATGAAAAAACTAAACAAGCGTAACCACCTGCTATGGTATGTGTTATTATGATTACACCCCACCACAAAATCTTGTGCTTTTGATGCCAAAGCCTTGTGATCTTCCATGTAAAACCTTAAACCTATCAACTTTTCTTCCAATCTTTTCTTTTCACTATTTGCCACACCAACCTTTGCAAAGCTCGCTTCTCCAAATCACATAATTATTGCATGTTTTCAACCCTTTTTGTTTATGATGGAAAAATGTGATATGGACACATGTGTTCCATCAAGTAGTTGTTTTTTGTCTCCAATGTCATGGTCTTACCCTTGAATCAAATAAACATCTCTCCCTCGACACTTAAATATGAAAGTTCCATGCTTTCATTCTTAAGCCTCCCCACATCTCTCTTCTTACCTAGGTTATTTTTCGTTGTTGAAGTTGTTCCTTTTGCCCAATTGGTGTCAAAAATGTTTTTTTGCATTATGTAGGTTTTAACCAACCATATCATGAAATCATTGTTGGTTGGAGTAGTTACACCATAAATCTATTAATGGAACTTCTTTAGATCTTGTTTTGTATCAGCATGAAGAAGCTGGTTTGTAAGCTTGTAACTACACTTGGGCCCAAAAATTCCATTAAATCATTTTCATTCACATGTACATTAGTGAGTTTTATTTTTGGATTTATACCCATGTTATTCAAATGCCTAACAATTGAAAAATGGGTACATCCACCATAAAATGAACCACACCTAACTCCTTTGTTCTTTTCAAAAGGGCAAGGACTTGAAATTGGAAATTGAAATGGCATGCAACCATTACACAAAAATATGGTTTAATCACATATCTGAATTGTGCAATAGGTTTTTATATAATAATATTTAGTTTTTTTGAATTTTTGAATTTATCTTTATATTTATCTAAAATTTATTAGAGAGAAAATTAAACATTCTAAAATTTACAATTTATTTATATATATAAATTCCAATGATGATCCAAAACCATGTAAAGTCTAATATTTTTCAACCTACATGAATATAAAAAATTTCCAAACAAATCTAAATTAATTTTGATCATTCTTATGTGATTTACTTAGGATTTCAATACTTGTTTCAAGTGTTTAATTAGTCCTTTTTCACCTTCAAATGTTGATGTAATTGATTCATATTTTTATATGTCATTCTTGAGTGTATATTACATCACATTATGTAGATTACATGAAAAACATTTAATCTTAAAAGAAGTTAGAAATTGACAAGTGTATTATTAAAGAGTGGTTACATTTGCAACGACTCATTATATTGTAGACTTACCCAAATAATCTTTTGTTTGGAGCCAATAATCAGCAACTTCCCAAGGAAGGAACTTTGCATCCTTTATTTTTATCTTTATTTCTTCTTTCACCATTTTTCATAATTGGGTCCAAGTATGGTTGGGGTACCCAAAAGGATTGTCTCATTTAATATCCAATGGACCCTTTCACTTGAACATGTCATTGAAATTTAAAAGCACATTCATGTTGAAATACATACATTATTAAGGTACTATTTTATGCATAGAACTTCAAATTTGAACAAGATTAAGGATTCCTAACAAGTTTTGGAAAACTTTCTAAGACTTTGTCTCGTGAAAGAAAAAAATTCAAAGATTCATAAGGAACCTCTAAATAAATTATTTTGTTTCAAGATTTTTACCACAAACACCTTAACTCCTAATGTATATAAAATGTTCAAATGTGACAAGAACCAAGTGCCCTATTGCAATGTACAAAATTTCAAAAATTGAAAATCTTGGGAATTTTGGGCCATTCATAAAACATGGCCCACATTGGATAAATTTTATTATTCTTACATTCATAAATGAAAATAATAAATACTTTAGATGCCCATATAAAATTTGGAACAAATTTATTTCATTTGACATGGGAAAAAAAAAGGATATCTAAGATAGGTCAATATAGGTTTTATGAAGAAAAAGGTGAATTTGGGGGTCCTAGGAATGAATCCTTATGTTTCAAACATGATACCCCAATAGTACTTGGACCCAACTCCTTGAAAAAACACAAATAACTACCCTAAAACTTAAAGTCCACAATGCATAGAATTGCACATAAATCCAAACTCTACAAGCTTAAACACCCAAGCATTAAAATAATAAAAGCAAGAGCACTAAACTACTAGGAAGAATAACACCAAAGTAATAGTAGTAAGTGCAAAAGATTCAATTTGCACACAAGTAAGAAAAGTGTTTAGACAAATTCAATTGAACTTGCATTCGAATGACATAACAACACGCATGTTCTAGTCATCAAGACATGGGAAGGCACATAATAGGCCTTATTGACTTAGACATGTGCACTTAAGGGACAATTTCAAAATATTTTTAGTCAAAGGTTCAAAGTTTACACATTATTCATCCATCCCCTTTAACCAATTCTGACATGCTAATACATCATCATTGAAAAAAATTTAATTGTTTTCCAAGCATTCCCCAACATAGGTCAATATGGTTCTTGTAGGTGCGTTTAAACCCAATTCCACATGAAGGCATCATAGATGGTGACATTGTCATGTTTTATGAACAATATGAAGTTCAAAAGCTATTGTTTATGCCTCAACTTTGATGGACTCCCCAATAGCACCGGAACACATCCCCTAACATGATATAAACCTTGATTTTTAGACCTTAAAACCTTAAGCTTTAGACCTTAACCCTAAATATTAGACTTGAAACTTGTAATCTTAGACCTTAAAACCTTGACCTTAATATTCAAACCCTAACCTTAAATTACAAACTTAAACCAAAAATTTAAACCATGACCATCTTAAACCCTAATTTCAGACCTAAACCCAAATTATCAACACTATTCGATGTAAAGGCTTCTCAAATTTTGTCAATGTGAAGTTGGTGAGGTTGTTGAATAAGGATGACATGGCATGCATTGTGGCCAAAACATCCTAAACCCCCACTATTGGATCAACAATTTTGCATTAAACCCTGCCTTAAACCTTAAAAATCAGACCCTTCAACTGTAACTCCCTAAACCTAATCCTAATTTAGAACCCTAAAAATCAGCCCCTAATCTAACTATAAACCTTAAAATCTGAAGTCCTAAGTTTCAAAAGCTAACCCTAAACCCTAAATAAACCAAAAAAAAACTCTAAAAACTAAACTTTACAATCTCAAGTCCCAAAAAAGTTAACGATAAAATCTAAACCTTCAAAAGACCAAAAACAAACCCAAAACACTAAACCATAAAATTTCAAATCCCAAAAACTGACCCTACAAAATAAACCCTAAAATCTCAAGTCCCAAGTCTTAACAACTAGCTTTAAAAAATCAAAGACAAACCCAAAAACAAAACCAGAAAATTTCAAGTCCTAAATCCTATGTAACTAGCCTTATATAATCTCATATAACCATATATAACCAATATAACCTTGTAAACCAAATAAATTGCATATAACCATATATCCATGTATAGTCATATAAAATTTATATGGCCACATATAGCCATATTGAGTCTATAAAGCCATACATAACCATATATACCATATGTCATCTATATAACCATAACCCCTTAACCCCCATGGGCTCCTTAGACCTGACTAAATCCCAACACAGCATATTTTTATAGGAGAGCGGCCTGTGGGCTGAAAAAGAAAAGTTGTTGGAAGGGTCTTCATGCCGATGACAATCAAAAGGAAATGATGCACCAAATGAGAGATGGAAGTCAGGCCCAACAGGGCATGACTTTCATGAAAACTCTAATACTTCGATGATATTCATCTCTCAATTCAGTGGCCACTGCCCACCCAACATCCCCATAAACTGCTATATAAAACCAAAACCACCTGGGAATAACTTGAACAGGTTGTGCACATACAGCATAGGGCTCCACAGGGTTCCTTTTCCAATTTTGTGATGGAGCCGAGGTGGCTATCATCTTGAAAGTGATTTAGCCAAATTTGGCCACATGTACTAATATGGAAGTAGGAAAAAATAAAAATCTTTCTATATTTTTGGCTACCTACTGGAACTAATAATAAAAATCTGGTGATAGGTAGAATTTTTTTTTCAAAATCTGACGAACTTGGGCCATTTTTTTCATGGAAAATCCTTCCTATAGGTCCAAATCATATTTTTCAGGTAAGGATTTGGCGAAAATTCGCCAGTAAAAGAAACGTTGGGGCTCCACATGAAACCATCTAGCTTGAACAAATGCTGTAACATGATATTATGATGGAAATGAATAATTAATTTGAATGGACGAGAAGAAACCCCTCCCATTACGAAATTTGTTGATTTTACATGTTTGGCATATAACCTATATCATGATAGGTTATCAAGCATAATAGGAAGCACCACCCAGAATTGCAAAAATAACACTTTTTATGTTAAGAACATCTTTCAAATGCATCATGATGCTTATCGGAGGGTAAGGTTAGTTCTCAAGATCCCACATAATTTTTTAAAAAAAACTCCAAACTGTGATACTCAAATTTTGGCAACTAAAAAACAAATTTCTTGGTAGAAGAGGTCCCCTAATTAACATACTACAAATATTAAAGAAACTTGCACTTCATATTTTAATGTGGCAATGGTATGTGCCTTCTTTTGGATTTAAGGGAATTATAGGCTCTATCTTTTATAAGTAGTGTCCATTTTATTCAAAATTCATTGTCTCTTGTTTTCATAATCACTTTAAACCAGTAACATGATGCCATCAAACCCATTTTGTTGCCCATGGCTTACTTAGTTGAAGCCTAAATTTAAGATGCAAGTATCTATTGCATTCTAGAACCCTTAGCCAAAATTCCGATAAACTCTAGCAATGGTGTACTTTTGGCCTTCAGGTTCTACCTTCCCACGTTAGTAAAATAATTATGCATAGATTTTTCATGTTTGCTTTGGTAGGGTCTTATGATGTATGTGATCCCAATGCCTTGTGACCCAAACTGCTTAGGAATATCACGTGACATGCAAGTTGTAAAGAATTCAGACAGTTGCGTGAGATGGGGTTTCTCAAGAAAAAACATGACATTTGCATATCAATTGGCATGTTACCTTTTTCTCTTGTTGTGTCATCAACAAAATTGCAACAAACTCCAAAAAATGTTGGTTCAATATAGCATCATCATACTATATTGACCTAACAACTTTTTCAATCATGCTCACACATATGGCATGACTACCACTCATCATGGTGTAATTGTGTTCACCATTGAAACAAGCCATAGAGAGCCTAATACAAAAAGGATGTATAAGAGATCAAGTGGATGAAATATTCCCTCGATTCAAGTCTTAAAGGTTCATATTGTAATTTATCTCAATAGGAACTGTATTAATATTTTGGATGAAACTTCGACAAATCATAAAAAAGGGAAATGAATGAACCTTGTGTGAATGTACCTTGCAATCATCTTTTAATGTAGATGAGTCACCTCACATGACAAAAGAATAGCTGTGCAAGTTTCCCCTTTGTGCTTTTGTAACTATGGAAAGTTTGCCATTAGGGCCCAAGGAAAAATGCCTGGATGGTCCACCCATGGCTTGTTCATACATGTGACCCTAATATGCATGGCACTAATTTGATGGACCAATTGCATTTGGAGTAAAGCATGCTCAACTTTTACACCAACGGCTATTTGAAGGAAGGTTCTGTCGAAAATGTCAGCTTCATTTCGTACACTAGGTAAGGTTGTAAGGTCCTCCGCAAAGGGTGATCAAATTGGTCCCACACTTTATGTCTCACCTCGCATCAAGGGGCCCCATGCATATGAGGAATGCCCCACACAAGGAGCCTTGAACTCCCCTGCATGTACAAATATATAATAAAAAAATGGGTCCAATACCAAGTGACCAACAATCCAAGAAGAATCAGCATTTGTGAAAAGATTTTAATGTTCAATATGTGGGTAAAGACCCAGGGGTGACGCCATCACAGAAATAAAGGTGTGAGAGGCAAGAGCTGAGCACAAGCCTGAGTTTGGGAATGCTCTCATCAGTGGTGGGCTTTACATGGGATAAAAATCAATGCAACCTTCAATTTCTTTCAGAGCAGGGGCCATGGAAACAGAACACCCACTCAGGGGGGAGAGGAATAATTGTGCACTATATAACATACCCTCCAGTTACACTACAAAATTTCTAAGAGATTTTCATGCTAAAGCAAAGGCAAGCAAAGGAGAGGGCAAATAAAATGGGTGAAGTAGCACGTGTATACACTATATAAAATTCTGTACTGCAGGGAAATTATGTACCATAATGTCTTCACTGGCAACATTTTTTCATTTTGGGATTCTGAGTTTCAAGGCAAAAAGTTTGAGGCATTTCAAACATACTCAAATAGTTGCTAGTTTGTGTCTTTTTCTCGTGTTTGAAGTTGTTGACTATCAACCCATGTGGTATAGTTGGGAATTTGAAAGTTATGAACAGGGTTGTGAAAGTTATCAACCAATTAGCCAATAAGTTATTCCCTAGATGTCAATTGATTTTGTCCCTTATCAGCTTGAGGCCGAATGTGGCATTCCGTGTTCCAATAAACTCCAAACTTGAAAATTAAATGGGTTCACCAATTAGCAGCACGTGACATCAGATTCTTCCATAAAGGACATTGTGCAAGTCAATTCTTTTGCACAGATTATGACTTTATCTATCAACATTCCTTCAGGTGCTTCAGGTGCAGGGTGTTGTACATTGAGAGAGTTGACGTAGTCGAGATTGAAACAATGTTTCATTGTCCCAACTCCACACTTGCAAGAGCATTCTGGAGTCAGTAAGTTTCAGCCTTAGCAAAGTTGACTTGCAGAGAAGAATATTGATCCTTATTACCTGATTAGGTAGCTCTTTGATTGAACCTCAGTCCTTTCCACAAAGACCCCACTGGCGTTAAGAGAAGGATCAAGTACATAGCTCAAGAAGCCGAGAGAGGGCATCTGTCCTTTCCATTGTCATTTCTTTCTTGCTGTAATGTTGTAATCGGTATTGGGCGGGTATTTAATTTTGTTAATAAGCACTGTTTCCAGTTTCTTGTAATATTTTAGAATCAAGGAACTGCTGGTCTGCCCTTAATGGTATGAGTTTAAATCAGCGTTCTGCCTGCAACTGTCAATAGTCGTATATATGGCATGTAAATCTTGTGTAAATGTAAATTAACATTTATGTATCCAAACTTTTTACACTTATATTGTTTTTGTGTATAATGTTTTTTTTAACACATACATGAGGACAATATAAACATTTGTCAAATACACTTACATGGTATTGTGCAAATGTTTTGGGGTGTGTAAGTGTATATATTATATATTTTAATGACCATCCCTTCTTACAAATCCATATTAATTAGATGTGGGTGCATCCCTAAGCTCAATATGATTTTTCTGTAATTAGTCATTTTGATATTCCCCAAGTATTAGCACTTTCTATCAATATGGGATTATAGTGGCGCTAATCCAAAAAAAATCTTGAATGCACATTTTGTTTCACCTCATTGCTTGAGTAGAACTTTTATTTCTAATTTTGTTCATCATCATTTTTGGACTAAGATTTTGCAAGAGCTTAAGCACTTATTGTGATTCATATTAATTAATTTAATTAGTTGTGGTGCATCCCAAATCACAAATGTTTTGATGATTTTATTATTATTATTTTTGCAATGAGCCATTTGGTTGGCCCATTGTCAAAAACATTGTAAAATCATTTCCCAAGTATAAATCACATTTTTACATTGTTTTACAAAATCATTTAAAGTATATTTTTTTTTACACTTACATTATTTTACATGGCATATAATAGATTTACACAATTTTACATTTACATAAAGTGTAAATAAATTTCATTATGATATCTATACTTACATGGGGTGTAAGTCCTAAACCATTTACATGTTACTGATACAAACCAATGATATCCAATTTTAACTTTCAAGAAAACCTCTGATCCTGGTTCCAATTTTTTTTTTAAATTTGAAAAAACCCTTAGTCTTGGTCAAAGGAATTTTTAAAAATTTGATAGACCCTCCAGTCCAGTTATGGTTCTTCGCATTTAGAGACTCTGTGAAACTCCGTAAATTGACCGGGAGTTTCACACCCCATTTAATTTTTCGCCCTGAGTTCCAGTGGTCCGTAAATTCACCCTGACTGTGGGCGATTTTGGAAAAAGACAGGGTGAGAAGGGGGTTGACCACGTGAGTGCGCCTTTGACTGGATTAAATTAGGCGGACAGTCCAAGACTGGCTTAAAGACATGGACACTCCAAAAAGTTGACAATTTCAAGTTTTGGATTGGGGAGATGGGAGGCGAGGGTGTTGGGGGCGGCTTTTTTGGGGTTTTGATGGTGGGTGAGGGGATTTGGAAGGAAAATAGGGGTTTAGGGGGATCATGATTCTATTTTTATTTTTTCTTTGAGGTGGGAGGAGGGTTTGTTTTTCTTCCAAAGTGAGTGGTTAGCCTTTAAATATTTAATTTTAGTTGTTGGAGCTGTAGGGGATACTTGGATTTATCCCAAATTTTGTATATTGGGTTTAGGTTCATGATTTAAGGTTTAGAGTTTAGGGTTCGTGGGATGCGAAGCCTTTCAATTAATGCGCTTGCTGTTATATAAGTGGGAGGGATCCCATTTCTCTCTTCCCGCTCAAACGCAGGTGTCAAAAAAACACAGGGTGAAACTCAGAAATGCACCAAACTGAGTTTCGCCTTGTGTTTTAGACGAACACAGGGTACTCACCTGGCTTTTTGGGACTTTACTGAGTCAAAACTAAGCCAACAACACCATGACATGTTCGTATACTTATATGAATGGGAATACTGGTATCAAAGAATATATGAACTTTTGATATCAGTTGGGTATATTTTTTACAAAATTTATATTTTCCAACAGTAACACAAGTATGAGTAAATTGGTAACTAATACTAGCACCTAACGAGTATTGGGTATCAAGTTTCATGAACAAATGCCCTACACTAAATATTGTCTATTTTATTATTGCCCGTTGTCTATCGCCCGAGGCTTTGCCATAAGCTTTCCACCCACAACCTTGAAAGAAGGCAAGGAAATTTTTGTTGTGCATAAACATCTACAGGTACACTGCTACAGCCTTCACCCTAGTTGGAACCCTAAAGCTCATAGGAGGCAAACAAAACAATGGTAGGCACAGCTAGTTTTGCAGCAACATGGATGAGCGATGAGTGTTTAGTAAGTTTTAGGGTCAAGAATTATCAAGGTTCATACTAGCAACTAGATTTGTATCAGGTTGTTATTTACTTGGATGAAATCATATTTACTAGTGGGTGCCCATGGCCGAAGGCCACTGTGAAGCCCCCTGTGTGAAATCCAGGTCCCAAAATTGAGATCCCACATCCTGAAAATCACGTCCTAAAATTTTTCAGGTTTCGGTCTTGGAAACCGCGAGTGTGAAAATCCAGGCCCCAAAGTTGAGATCCCAAGTCCTGAAAACCATGTCCTGAAAATCATATCCTAAAATTTCCCAGGCCCCAAAGTTGAGATCCCAAGTCCTGAAAATCATGTCCTGAAAACCATATCCTAAAATTTCCCAGGTCTATTTGCCTGGCCGCCCTGCCCTGCCTGTCAGACAGACAGACATTGTAGATGAAGAAAAACTCTCCGAAAAGTGACTGCTGATAACTTCCCTCAGTGGGTGTTCTCTGGAGCAAAAGTTGCCGAGCTCCGTCACAGACAGTCCGGACCGGACCCGGCCCGTCACCCCGTTCTTCACGTCGGCTATCCCGGGTCTCCGTTCCGCGCTAGAATGTCCTAACCTAAACTTTGCCCACAGACTGAGAACAGGAAATTCCGCCCTCCGATTAGCGCCGGGCCCCCTCTGTGACGGACCCGAGCTCCGTCACGGACGGACGCACGGACGTAGTGAATTTATATATAAGATTGGTATGTTGTTCAATATCAAAAGCTGGATTATACCGGCATTTGTCAGTTCTTCCTTTTTGAAAAAACCTTTGATCTTGATTTTGACATTTCAATTTAGTTTTTGGCAAGTGCTTTGGGTGCAGGTTTGAGCCAGGTTCCTCCAATTTCTAAATCCTGTGGTTCTAGTTTTGACACGTTTTTTCAATTTCAACAACCTTTTAGTCTGGTTCAAAATCTAGGTCTAGTTCCATGTATAAACTGTATACCCCAAAGATTGGAGATTGTAAAGATACAGAGACATCAAATTATCCCTGCAAATTGTATAAGTACAAAGTTCAACAACTATCCTTCTACTTGGGGTAGTTCAATAGTCCACTCTTGAATATTTAGTTAATTTTCAAAAATTGAATTCAACACCCATTTTAAAATTATTTGTTTATTCCACATATGTTTAATATGATATTCTTCTTGAAGCATTTGCGTGTTGCCTATACACTTGGTTTCAACCCCCAATTGCAAGAATTACAAAGTTCAGACCCCAAATGGCTTTCCCATCAATAGGTTCATAATAGTCAATCGTATGTTAGACACCATGTCCAAAAGCTTGACCAACAAGCTCCAAGAAAAGGTTTTTAGAACTTTTGACATAGTTATTAAAAATTTATGAAGAATTTTGAAAACTTCACCAATAAAAATATTGAATTGGCCCAAGCACTATAATCAAAACTACTTGTCTTTTACTCTAAATTTAGCCTATTAGGTGAAATCATGAATCAATAAGCCAGAAATTTTACTTTGTTTCAAAGGATTGTAGTCCTTTTGTTGAACAAAACTTTTTCATAGAAAGGAAATTTTTAACATAAAATTTTTAGTTATTATTTTTACTTACTATAGTTTCCTCAATATATTACATGTTTTTTGTTAATCATAGTTCAATTAATATGATTTTCTAAAAATGTAAAATTTTACACTAAATTTATGTGTTTTGTTTTGAAAAATGATCACAATTTCAAATCATGTCAAACATGTTAACTACCTTGAGGTTTAGTCTTTTATATTATAAGCTACAACATTTTTTAAAACATCATTTACATTACATCACATTTACATGTCATAAAGGATTCATGAACATCAAATAGATCCAAATTTTCATTTTATTTTTAAAAATCAACATAAAAAATTTTACATGGGTAAAAACATAGTCAAAGGAGCCGCCCAAGGGAGTGAACATTTTTTTAAATTATATTTTTGTATGTTTGAAATATCACAAAGGAAACATAATAATTTGAATTGTTATGAATGTTTTTGGAATATTTTCCATTAATTGCAAAGTTTACAAGCTCATCGCTTGACACAAATCAAAATTGTTTTTGCATGTTCATCAAAGTATTCAAATTTTGAGAATGAATAATCCTAATTTTTTTCAAACATCTTTTTTTTTAATAGCAAATGTGCACCATGCCTTTTGAAAATTAGAAATGATTTTAACATTCATGATTAGAAGGACAAAAGGAGAATTGATGAAAATTGTTTTATAACTTATTTGAGCACATTTGGTTTAAACATGTTTTTTATCTTGAAATTTATGGATTTTGAAAATGTGGCCTGAACAAAAGTTGTTCATATATATATGATAAAGGTCATGAATGCATAATCTATATGATATAAAATCAATTTGGGTAGAAACACAATCAAAGGAACCACTTAAATGAATGAACATTATTTCAAATTACATTGTTGTATGTTTGAAAAATCACAAGGGAAACATAATAGTTTGGATTGTCATTAAAGTTTTTGGAATATTTCCATTAATAGAAAAATTTACATGCTCAAAATTTCACACAAATCAAAAATGTTTTTGCATGTTCAAAGCACTAAAACCCCAAAAGTGGATCATTTTAATTTTTTTCAAACATTTTTTTTCCACTAAATGTGACCATTCTTTCTAAAAATTGGAGAGGATTTTAACATTAATGATTAGAAGGGAAAAAAGATTTAAATTAATGAATTTTAAAAAATAAAAATTGAACACATGTGGTTCAAATGTGCTTTTGACCCTGAAAATTATGGATTTTAAACATGTGGTTTTAATAAAAGTTGTTCATATAATATGAAAATGGGTGAAAACACATTATGGTGGCCTTTTTTGGGGAGTCATTAATGCACCCCCACACTCATTGAAAGACTCAAATGCGAGTCAAGAGTGGAAACAGTGGAAGAAGGAAAAATTGGGGTACATTCCTTAACTCGTAACATTTCGAGGGTAGAGGGCGGGCTAGAGCTCTGGGATGGGGATTAAAATGAGTGACAAGCAAATAAATTATTCGCATGAACCTACACAAACTAAACAACAAGTTGGTTAATGCATGGTTGGAGCACTTTTGGTGCATAGATGAGCCACGAACATACATGGACTCGCAAAATTCACCATGGATTGAACTTGGGGGAAGCCACCACCTTCCTCCTTATAGTATTCTATGTGCCTAGCCATAGGGCTTACATTCAAATGCCATTTTGTCCCGAAAGTCCTGAAATTCCTAAAATTGAGACTTCCACAACTTTGGAGGCCCATAACATTTTTTGCAGATCTTCAATTGAGGTGAGGTCGAAAAAAAGTTGTAGCCCTCCTCAAGATCTTTCCAATGATATATGGCATGCCACCTACACACAAGTAAATCAAGGTAATTCTCGACTTTTAGTGGTTAGGAGTCAAATTGGCACTTTGACTCCTAGCCCTTCTTTCGGGCATAACTTGTGTTTTAAGCACTCAAATGGGATGTGTGAACCCATTTTAGACTTAGGTTCCAAGAGCTTTCCAATGATATAAGGAACGTTTCAATCCAATGAGTTTTATCCCCTTCAATGCCTCTTTGAAAACTTGAGAATCCATTGGGATTCCAACTCCCAAAGTGGGAGCCCACTTGAGAGTATGTGGTCCTTCCATGACACCCTCCTACATTCCAAGGAACATGAAATGTGACTCCCAAGCTTCACTTTTGGCCCACACCTTTGCAAGCCCTCACCTTGGTTGCAACAATCACGTTGTATTACTTTCTAGGGGTGTTCATTTTTTAATGTATCCCATTTCAAGCTTTCAAAAATTTCACAATATTTCTGCATAATATGCTAAATTATAACCTAGGTAAGATATTTTTAAAAAACTATTTCATTTCATTTCTTAAAGTGGGAGATTGGAATATATTTGTGAAAACAAATATAATGTACCTATGTAATCAAAAACATAAATATACTCCAAAAATAATTTAAATGATTTTCAATCTTTATGCAAGTTGAAAGTATATTGAAGCATGTCGTTTCACATGGTTTGAACCATGTTTGGATATCATATGACTAATTTGAAAAAAATTGTCTCAAAAAATGAATTTTTTCAACAAAGATGCAACAAATGTGTGGTAAATTATAATTTTCACAAGGAATCAAATTCACATGGAAAATGACAAGCATAATTAGATGGGCCAATTTTAATATTCCATAAAATTTGCTAATTATTTTAATGATTAATGAAACTTTAAAATTAATGGAATTAAAACCAAGGTTGTCACCATGTCCGTGCATTTGTCGCAATGTGTTGGACGCATTTAGATGTTGATGCACCTTTGTGTCATGATAGTATAACGTCAACTTAGGTCAACCTAGGTTTAAAACAATTTTGGGTTGCTAAGGGCAGGCTTATCGGCGATTGAACCTAGACATGTTTTGGTCACATTAAACCATGTGGCAACCAAAAAAAATTTAATCGCCACAAGGTAAGGTGATCAAATTTTTTCAATCGCCAAACCTTGTGGTGACCAAAATTTTTGGTCACCACAGAAGGGAAATGTGTCATATTTTTGGAAAGCTCTCAACTTATTGAGGGCTTTCCAAAAACATATGACAGGGCCCCCTTTCCTAGTGATCGAAAAAATTTGATCGCCATTTGATGGTGGGGGTATGTCGAATGGTGACCAAATGTTTTTGGTCATTAGAAAGGGGGCATGTCACATGTTTTTGCAATCCCTTTGATGGGGGTTTCCTAAAAAGAAGCTAGAAGCCAGCCTTTTGTGGTAATTGAATTTTTTTTGTTGCCATGGTTATCATAGGGGGGCCGATCAAAAAATTTCCACCACCATCCAACACACCCCTGTTGTCGAATGGTCATTGAAATTTTTGAATCACCCAAAAAGGTATGATGGGGATGATTTTTTTATAAATAAATGATACTACATGCATAGGTACATTCACAAAATAGTGAGTTGGGGTTGCACCCTTAGTAAGGACTCCAATGACTATTTATTTTGAAAGATTTTAAGTATATATTAGGAATATTCCATTTGTATGTTGCAAAAAGCTATAAGAAAGTCCTTTTGATTAAAAAATATGTTACATTATACTCTTATGTGAATATTTGTTTTAAGAGTCTTTCCAAAATTATGTCGTTTTCAAGTTCTTGAAAAGTTATTTGTAAGCTTTTCAAGTAATAAAAGCATTATAAAGCACTGGTTACAATTCCTATGGCTCTTATATTTGTGAATGTAATCATGCCCTTTTTGGCAATTGAAAATTTTTAATCGCCATTTGACATACCCCCATTATCAAATGGCGACCAAAAGGGGTGGGGCCTATGCTATTATTTTGGAAAAAAAGTTAATTTCATGTCTCATTTTTCTTCATAGGTGATCAAAGAATTTTGGTCACCATAAACTGGGTTGATTAAATTTTTTAGTCACCCATCCTAGTGGTGATTGAAAATTTTCAATTGCCACAGGGGGGTGACCGAAATGGGACAAGGTGTGGTGATCAAATATTTTCAATCACCATCCTACTGTCATTAGTTTTTGGATGGTGACCGAATTGTTTTAGTCACCACAAAAGGGGTTGTCATATGTTTTGGGAAAGCTCTCATAGAGAGGTTTAAAAATAAAATGGCATGCCCTTTTTTTTGGTGATTATAAAACCTTGGTCACTATCTAAAAAATTATGAACATTGGATGGTGACTATATTTTTTTAAATTGCCCATCCTTGTGGGTGACCGAAATAAGTAGAAGGGGTTTGTCATATTCCCCTTTTATTGGACTCCATTTGATGGCAATGACCGAATCCATTTTGTTCGCCATCCAACAATAGTGGTGATTGAATTTGGTGCTGACTTAATCCATTTTAGTCATCATCCAACAGGGCCAAGCGAATTTGACTGGGGCTGACAAATTTAGTTGCCATCTTGTGAAAACCCTTTTTTTTCTTTTCTTCTTCCTTCCCACCATTTGGGTTTTTCCCCTTATTATTTGGTTTTTTGCCCCCTTGTTTTGCTTCTTTTGTCCCCACTCCCC